>Ga0247741_1001274_pt1 | contig 14017 bp, 15 predicted proteins | sample UWRJL213509R2_FD_180945 | JGI IMG/M metagenome (GOLD analysis project Ga0247741, IMG submission 180945) | Plant litter microbial communities from Arlington Agricultural Research Station in Wisconsin, United States - UWRJ-L213-509R-2 | ecosystem: Environmental > Terrestrial > Plant litter >... | reverse complement strand
TCCTGATGCTCCAATGATCCCCATTATCATGAACGCTCCCGGTATCATGCAGGATGATAAGCATAACCGATATCTCTCGGACGAAGAACTCGACGCTGTCCTTCCTGCTACTGGTTATTCCATTGTGGCCCCTCCGCCTGGCTATGCTCCTTCTGTCGCTCCTCGGAAGTTCATGGCCACCCCAGTCACCGAAGTTGGTGGATTTCAGATCCAAGAAAGCTCAGACGCCGCGGCAGCTGCCGCCGCTGCCGGTCTTGCACCTGAGCTGCCCACTGAAATTCCTGGTGTTGGCAACTTGGCTTTCTTCAAAGCGGAGGATGCCCAATACTTCGCCAAAATCTTGAAGGAAGAGGATGAGACGGAATTGACGGTCGAAGAGATGAAAGAAAGGAAGATTATGCGCCTTTTGCTCAAAATCAAAAACGGCACGCCTCCCGTTCGCAAAACCGCACTTCGTCAAATTACCGACAAGGCACGTGAATTCGGCGCTGGCCCACTTTTCGACAAGATTCTTCCCCTCCTCATGGAGCGCACCCTTGAAGACCAAGAACGTCATTTGCTGGTGAAAGTCATCGATCGTGTCTTGTACAAGCTTGACGACCTCGTCCGTCCTTACGTCCACAAGATTCTTGTCGTCATCGAACCTCTTCTCATCGACGAAGATTATTACGCTCGTGTAGAAGGTCGTGAAATCATCTCGAATCTTTCCAAAGCTGCCGGTCTTGCACACATGATTTCAACCATGCGACCCGATATTGATCATGCCGACGAATATGTACGCAACACCACTGCACGAGCCTTCTCCGTCGTAGCCTCCGCTCTGGGTATCCCTTCGCTCCTTCCTTTCCTCAAGGCCGTTTGTAGGTCCAAGAAGTCATGGCAGGCACGACACACTGGAATCCGCATCGTCCAACAGATCGCCATCATGATGGGTTGTGCAGTCCTTCCTCATCTTCGCAACCTTGTTGACTGTATTGCCCATGGTCTGTCCGATGAGCAACAGAAAGTCAGAACCATGACCGCTCTTGGGTTGGCTGCCCTTGCTGAAGCCGCCGCTCCCTATGGTATCGAATCATTCGACAACGTGCTCAAGCCTCTTTGGTTGGGTATCCGCCTTCATCGTGGAAAGGGTCTTGCTGCCTTCCTTAAAGCCATCGGATTTATCATCCCCCTCATGGACCCCGAATATGCCTCATACTACACCAAAGAAGTCACTGTTATCCTTATTCGTGAATTCCAGACTTCGGATGAGGAAATGAAGAAGATCGTGCTGAAAGTTGTAAAGCAGTGCGCTGCTACTGACGGTGTTACTCCTCAATATATCAAACAGGACATCCTGCCCGACTTTTTCAAGGCTTTCTGGGTGCGCCGCATGGCTCTAGACCGCCGGAACTACAGGCAGGTGGTTGAAACGACAGTCGAGCTTGCCCAAAAGGCCGGTGTGTCGGAAATCGTTGGCAGGGTCGTGAACGAGTTGAAGGACGAGGCTGAACCGTATAGGAAGATGGTGATGGAGACGATTACGAAGGTCGTCGCGACACTTGGCGCGTCTGATATCGACGAGCGACTGGAGGAGCGGCTTGTCGATGGCATCATTTACTCCTTCCAGGAGCAAACGACAGAGGATCAGGTCATGCTGGACGGTTTCGGGACAGTCGTCAATGCTCTCGGCATCCGCGTCAAGCCCTACCTCACTCAGATTGTCTCCACAATACTGTGGCGTCTCAACAACAAGAGCGCAAAGGTTCGTCAACAGGCTGCGGATTTGACCACACGCCTTGCCGTCGTGATCAAACAGTGCGGAGAGGATCAGCTTCTCAGCAAGCTTGGACTCGTTCTCTTTGAACAGTTGGGAGAAGAGTACCCGGACACATTGGGAAGCATTATTGCTGCAGAAGGGGCCATCGCCAATGTCGTTGGTATGACTCAAATGAACCCACCCGTTAAAGATCTACGTGAGTATCTATATTATACCGATCCTGAAGCTTTTCTAACAATCTGTGCGTATCTCCTAGTACCCCGCATGACACCCATTCTGCGGAACAGACACGAAAAAGTGCAGGAAGCATCAATCAATTTGATCGGTCGTATCGCTGATCGTGGAGCTGAATTTGTTCCTGCTCGGGAGTGGATGCGTATCTGCTTCGAGTTGCTTGACCTGTTGAAGGCCCATAAGAAGGGTATTCGCCGTGCTGCAGTCAACTCCTTCGGTTACATCGCCAAGAGTTTGGGCCCTCAGGACGTCCTGTCGGTACTCCTCACAAACCTACGAGTTCAGGAACGTCAAAGTCGAGTGTGCAGCACAGTCGCCATTGCCATCGTGGCAGAAACCTGTGGTCCCTTCACATGCATTCCCGCCATCCTAAACGAATACCGCACTGCCGAGCTCAACGTCCGCACCGGTTGTCTGAAGGCACTCTCCTTCGTCTTTGAGTACGTCGGCCCTCAATCGGCTTACTACTGCGACTCAGTGGTCACCATGCTCGAGGATGCCCTCACCGACCGCGACCTCGTCCATCGCCAGACAGCAAGCACTATAGTCAAGCATCTGGCGTTGGGCGTTGCCGGGCTGGGCTGCGAAGATTCGATGCTGCATCTCATGAACCTTGTGTGGCCCAACTGCTTCGAGACCTCGCCACATGTGATAGGCGCCGTCATGGATGCGATCGAAGCCATGCGCGTGACACTTGGTCCTGGGGTGTTGTTGAGTTACGTGCTTCAAGGCCTTTTCCACCCAGCTCGTAAGGTTCGTGAGGTCTATTGGCGCATTTACAACGCCCTCTACCTCGGTGCTGCTGATGCCCTAGTACCATTCTATCCTGATCTGGGGGAATTGACGGAAGGCCAGAATGTATATGATAGGCATCCTCTGCAGGTCTTCATTTAGCTTTGCAATTACTTACACTACTTTTATTCACTCTACCTTTTTCTTCGTCATTTAATGTTGTACGACTAGTGACTATGTGCTAGTTCATTGAATCGATGAACTCTACGTTTTGATTCGTACACCCACCATCACAACTGCACTCAAATTGATGGAGTGAATTGCCGCCACCAGCGGCACACCTGCTGGCGTAATAAGCTAAAGCAGTTTCTTCCTGTAACGACTCTGCCTCTTCTAGTTCAATGAGCTCTTATTTAGAATCGAGGAAATATTGATGCAAACACACTTGAGGAGCAGCATAAGAGTGGACTAGATACGAAAATAAATTTACATAAGTGTCATGAGGGCGGAGAATCGGATGCAGTACAACCAAAAGAAAAGAATGCGAATATAAAATTTAAGTTTTTCATTGAACACGAGTCTGCAAACGTAAAGGGCAATCAGCAATGGGGTGAAGCAGAAACATGCTCATAACGAACACACGCAGGATGAAGCCCCTTAGGCTAGAGCATCTACAGATTCAGCAACGAGCGTTGAACATCGAAGAGGAGGCCCTGAACAGCAAGGTGGTGGTGTATGATGTAGAGTCGAATCTCGGAATCTGTTTTGTGAGAAAACTAGAGAATAGTATGGAATATATGCGTCGCCAGATGGTCGAGAAATGATACAGTTCGCCGCACTGATGCGATATGGGTATTTTCGTGCTATGTAATATAAGTAACAATACCAGGTACATTTCCCTGCCGAAAGCACACTATAACACGCTTTGTAGAGAAATTTGAACGATCACTCCAAATACCCCATCTTGAAGTTGGAGTAGACTAGGTCCTCAAATGCACCAGAAGGTTATTGGATAGAGGCGCTAATAGAGTAGTCAGTCTCCAGAGGTATATCAGTTAAGTGAAGTGATACATACCGGCGACATCCAGATTTAGTTTATCTTTGAGACATTCGCCTTTGAGTTTTTTCTGCATCTCTGCGGGTGTGCCATTGCCATCACGGGATATCATTGCGGCGAGTACGCCGGCGACATGAGGTGTGGCCATCGATGTACCAGATATCTTGTTGGTTGCCTAGTCAAGTTTCGAGAGAAATAAATTTTTGAGGACGCGATGTGGAGGCGGAGTGTGTTGTGAAATTACGCACGGTATTGCTCCCAATCCAGGCAGAGATTATGTCCACACCGGGAGCAAAAACATCTACAATGGGGCCCCAGTTGGAGAAGTAGGCGCGTTTATCCGCAATGTCAGTAGCTCCGACTGTTATTGCTTGCTCGACACGAGCAGGAGTCGTCAGTGAATGTGCGAACACTGGGATGCCATCATTGCCAGCCGCAACGACGACATGTACTCCCTTCGCAATAGCCTAAGTGAAAATATTTAAGATGGATGACAAATGAAAGGGAAGCATCGGGATTGTTTTAAAATGGCTGCACATACCGCGATCACAGCATCATCGGTAGATTTGTCAAGACCAACTCCTCCAAGCGACATTGAGATAACTTTTTTGTCTCCTTCGGATCTATCTTTGACAGCATAGTCGATTCCAGAAATGCTGAAAATTTAGGTTCTGTATCAGGCCTTGGGACGCCAAAGAGAGAAGAGAACAATATACACGTCAGAATTGGCGCCTTTCCTGATTAAAAGTTGTAAGATTAGATCCCGTTTTTGTGCATGTGAAGCTGAGAACGTACCCTTCATCGCTCAACACTTTTACAGCGATTACTTTGGCAAGTTTGGCGACACCATAGGTGCTGCCCGCAACAGTGCCGCTTGAAGAAAACCCCGATGTCAGATATTAGGAATGAGCTGACAATGGGAAGCACGTACGCGCAGTGGGTACCATGTCCATTCCCGTCCTTGTTCTCGTATCCGCCTATTGTGGTACCCCATTTAGCGCGGCCACCAAATTCGATCTGCCCTGGAATCAGGACAAAATACACATGAGCCAGGAGAAAGCTGCGTACGTGTTCGGTGTTAATGCCAGTATCTAAGCGAAAGTTAGCTTGCACCATAGTCAATTGTACAGGCTGGGCGTACTCACCGATGATGTAAACAGCAACGCCTTCGCCCGCGCTATCGGGATAGGTGTACTTAAAATCAGTGGCACTATGTCAGATATCAGAGATAAATCCGACATTCTGAATTGTGAATCCATGCCTAGGGTTTTGGTTCTGGAGCCGATCATTGGAGCTTATCCTGCTAGGACCCCAAGTTGCGTTGGTTCTGCAATGAAATAAATGACCGAGGATATAGATTGAGCAAGAGAAATCAACCCACTGGGTGGCAAATGCGTAGAAAATACCATCTTCACTGATAGATTCAACATTCGCGTTGGCTCGAAGTGAGTCGATTGTCTGCTGGTTAAGATTGCCTGATGACGAGCGAGTGTTGAGCGCAACAACCCACTTTCATTGATGTCAATTTATACATACCAGCGAAGCCGTTGATAATATCCCAATCATGGGTCACTTCGCCGCCTTGGGCAGCTTGCCGAATAATTTCGGTCTTCGGCGCACCATCCCTCAGCCTGAAGATGAGTCTGCCAGTTGTCGGTCCTTCGTGCTTCTGGATGGGAAGTAAAGGACGGACTGCTGCCAGAGTTGTCGCCGCGAGAGTGCAGAGCGTAAGTAATAAACTAAGAGAGCGCATGAATGAAATGAGTGTGTTGAAGAGAGTGAGGGTTGTGTATGAGAAGGCTGACAGTCCAGGTAAGAGTTCGTCCTAGTTATATACTGTCCATAACAAAGCCAGGGGTGATGGCATCCTTTAGCTATTCGGAAGCAGGAGCAATTGAAGTTGCATGGTACAGAATAGCAGCGTTCGACATGCTCCACTCATTTTGTAACTGAAGCTTCTCGATGATTAGCGCACTCCCGATGCTTAAACCAAGGCGCTTCTGCTGGTTGATATTAACCCGTAAGACTAGTCAGAGGGAGAGGAAGAATGGAAGGCGCGAGCGACGTGCTGTGAATTAATATTCCCGAGCCGAGTAGAAATCAATTGCAACCAAGCATTTCGAACCAGAACTTTCAGGGAAGTTCTGCATTAAATATTGATGACCCGTCAAAGACTTTCAATCAAAGTATAGCCTGAGCTTTGAGATCGAGCGGAGCTAGGCGGATCGCAATCAAGGTAGAAGGGCATCCAGTTCGACATTGGCGCACTGCATGCTAATGGCAACTCGTACTATGAACACATTCTCGATAGCCAATCGCCACAGCAGAATTGTCAGTCAACAGAGCCAGGAGCACGATGCTAGAGCCGAATAGAATTCTGACATGGGCCACATGGCTGACGTCACCTTTTCTGTCAAATTTAGTGTCACAAGACTCACAAGACGATGATGCGATGTCAACAATACCAGATATCCACCAGGACGATTGAGCTCGTTTGGTTCGTCTACTGAAATCCAAATCTGGGTATCAGGTTCCCTTTTCGAGTTTCTGCGAATCGACATACGCGCTATTCTTAGGTCTGAATCGACGTCATTGTTGAGTCAAGGTCCTTGGGCTGTAATCTTCAACCCATGTGATATTTCAAACAAAACAAGAATGATAGCAATTAGAGGACTCGAGACATAAACGTATGCTGTAGGTTAGAATCATGACGCTGTGCCAGTCAAACCGGGTGGGAAGCCTGAGAAATCTACTTGGTCTTGGAAGTTTTGGCCATAGATAGAGTATGCGATTCGTAGACGTAACCGGACGAGGCTCTGTCATGGGAAAGTAGATCGGATGTCAGTGTACGCCAAAATGGAAAGGTCGAATAAAATGCCCGTACCCCTACAGGAGCGACGACTCTCATTTGTTGAGTTTCGATGCCACCAGGGTTGATAGTTGGATTCGACATGGGGAGCATTTGCAGTTGTTGCGACTGGAAATGCAATCAGAACTGTTAGCAGAAGCACTCACAAAAGATAGAGTAGGATTTGTAGAACCTTGGGCACAGCCGCCTGGAAGCTTAACCCCGTCGCAGCTTGACTCCCAGAAACTTGGAAACGGGCTAAAATCATGACAACACCAGGCTTTGCAGCAGATGTTTGTGGTGTAAGAGTGATCTTCAGGTCGTTTTTGTCATAAGCAGGGTAGGCTGTGAGGCGTTGCTGAGGAGCAGCGGCCGGGGGTGGTGGGGACGCTGCTTGAGTTGGCGGAAGAGCGGAAGCTGGCGTTGGTGGGAATGCTGGTATAGCTGAGGGGTGGGGTGTTGCTGGAGCCGCGGTACTGCCAAAGAGACCAAGGATATCATCCACTTTCGATTTCTGTTCCGTTGGAGCAGGGGTAGCTATGGGCATATCTGAGGACGATGATCCAAAGATTTCAGCCAGGAGATCTTGGTTTGATTGGGCTGTCGGAGCAGGGCCATTTGAAGCAACACTTGGCGTTGACGGTATTTCATCTCCGAGAAGATCGCCCTAGCGGAATTGGTCAGTAAAAGATGGAATCATTTGTGCCAAAATACTCACCTCCTTGCCTCGTGTAGACCCAACAGGTTTCTTCTCACTGACTGCATGACAATCAGCAACCATAACCCGATAATGCGAATTGAACCAGGAAGACATACCGACACCCATGACAGTTGCTTTAAGCTCAGGCGGAGGCATTTGTTCCAGGACACCTATCCTCGTCTCACCCAAAGTGAACAAGCTCGCGAATTCCACTGCACGTTGCTGCAGCTCCAGTTCAGGGCTTGTCGTGTACTTGGCTAGCATCTCGGCGATCCGATCTTGTTCTGGTGGAGATGTCATGCTTCGTGCGGCAATTTTGGTCATGGCTGCAAGTACGAATTGACGTATGAGGTAGTTGGCGTAAGGAGAATCCATGACGGAGAAGATGAGGTCAATCAGGTCTTTGTCAGTTATCTAGGAAAGAAATCAGATTTCCTGGTACATGTCTGCATGGCTTTGGGGACACACCATCACGTTCTGGTCGTCATCTACAATCCCTCCTTGGAGGATGACTTCGCAGTACTCGCCCAGGATCCATGTCGCCGCCAAGGTCAACGACTCTTGCGAAATATCGGCCTTGAGAGCCAGATATAGCTTGGATGTGGTATAAGCCTGAAGTTCCGGGGTGTGGGCGACGAGTCGAATGAATGCAGACAAGATCTCTTCTCGAACAAAGTTCCCTGCCTGCACATACATTTTAGATCGACATCGACGGATTGAAATGAAAATGAGAGCGAACCAATTTCAATACACGTAGAACGGTATCAATATGCCACCGCTTATTTGGGGCGAAACGTTCAGCAGCCAGGCAGATCTGAGTGGTCAGTCCAAGTTTGAACTCATCGTCTGCCACTTCCAGGAACGCAAGCAGTTCACGGATGAGGATGCGAACATTCTGCTCGTTGATCAGGGCGTAGGAGAGTTCCAGTGCACGCCGTCGAATAGATATGTCGCCATCTCGTAGACAGTCGAGAATAATATTCCGATGGCGTTGCACAGCATTCGTGTCCATCGAGACAACTTTGTTGAGTGTGTTGAGTGCAACATAGCTGGAAGAATATCTCAGCATTGGGCTGGTTGGAGATGCATATGGCTTACCGAATGTTGTTGTCCTTGTTGCTCAAGAACTTTCCGAGAATATTAATAGCCATGACGCGCAGCCCTGTGTCTGCTTCTATCTCCAGAACGGTGAGCACTGTCTCGTACAAAATGGAGTTTCCAACATTCTTTGATGAATCTGTGTTTGTGGCAACCTTGATAGTGTTGACTCCGTAAGCATAGGTAGGCTGTTTTCCGAAGGGATAGGCTCACCTGGGCCAAAATATCATTCATCGTCTCACTTGCTTGCTCGTCCCCTCTTCCAAGCAACCGCAGTAGTCGCAGAATCTTGACTTGAAGGAAAGGATCCGTAATCCCAGAAACATCATGTTCTGGGCTGTAGCCGGTCGTAACAAGTGATTTCAAGTTGCGAACGAGGAGGGGTACGGCCTGATGGACTTCAGCAGCAGTAAGGGGGAACACACTAGGTATTGACTCACAGAACGGAATTCGTCAAGTATCGAGGTATCGATTTGACACATCTCCGTGACGAGCGTGATTGCCGTTAGCAGGACGCCATGATTCCGATCTGTAAGGAGGTTTTTGGCTTTGGTAGTAAAGTGGTCTGAGATATCAGGGACTTTCTTGACGACGCGCAATGCGCACAGCGCAGCCTAAGTTGATACGTTTAGTTGCGTCGTAGGATTTATAGCGCAGTTTCCAAATACCTTCTTGCGAATGTAGGTGTTGCTCGATCCCAGCAGCTTCTCTATCTCGTTGGCCAGATCGCGAGACATTTCTTCGGACGCAATGTTTGCGAAGGTACACAGAGCAAGCCCAACGGCGTACATGTTGGAATGGTTCATGTCACTGGCCTCAAAGCTCGACATTAGCAGCTTATGCAGAAGGAAAGTATGCGCACTTTTTCAGCGAGTTCGTAACCAACGTCAGAACCTCCTGATTCTCATCCAGCAGAAGCATAATTCCCAAATATCCCAGCCGCTTGTCTGAAAACCGGGGGCTTGCGACGAGCTTCAAACATTCGATCTGACCAAAGTGTGCTGGAGACCCTAGCATATGGATGTAGAGGAGCTTTGCGATGTTGTTATGTCGCTGAAATGAATCCTCCTCGCGAAAGGATGCCCGAATCGCGGCGGATTCTTGCTGGATGAGTGCGCGCTCATCTGCGACGGTCTATAGACATGTTGATCAGATTTTTTCGAACATGTGTATGGCGGATACGCGTATGAACCTTGCATGAGCGAATCCCCTTGATCAAAGCTTGGGAAAGATCAAGTCACAAAACACAATAAGACACCAAGTAATGCTTACCCTTGAGGTTGTGATAGACCATCTCTTGGATATCGCGCACGATGTCGAGCGTCCTTGTTTTCTTTGAGGTTCTTGGTCGTAGCCGCTGGGCCGGTGTGACATGTGATGGTACCTATTCGGCAGTAGGACGTGTGACTGTGACGGCTATTGTCCTTTGCTCCATTGTTTCCGCGTGCGAGCGTGCTTGCTTATAAGATGAAGACTGGAGTCCAAACGAACCCATCCTTCTTTTCCACCCAGAGGATCCAGGAGATCCTTTTTTACATTTTATTTCAATTCTCTGTCTCTTCCACCATCTTGTGTCTGCCATGAAGTCCTCCGTCTCCTCAAGGTTCAGGCAACTTCCCCGCGACGCCCCTTTGTCGCAGTTTCTATCAAGGCACGATAGTCAAGGGCGTGGATTTATAACTCGTCTTGATAGATCTCCTATCTCTGCAAAGAGGTATGTATCACCGCGTTTCCTTTCATTTTAAATGCTCATATGTTGCCAGACTCGCATTCGCAAAGGCCTTTGCACTGAACACGTTTCTCCTACTTTTTGTTGCCGCGTTTTTCTGGGCCACCGTCCTCAAGGACCTGCTCTCGCCTCTGCCAGCATCGCTGAGGCTGGCAGTCCTTGTTACCCAGGACGTTCTCATCACCGCTGCCATCTTCGTCCTCATCCGCTCCACCATCATACCATTCTTCTTCTTCGAATGTCGCCTACGCGTCTTCTACGGTTTCCGCGCCTCAGAAATTGTCATTCGAAAGCCACCAGCCTGCCCGTCCATGCTGAACAGAAACGTGCCCGAGGAGCAACGCATGGAGCGGTCGTGGAGGATGGCCACGCGTGCCGTGAACCCCGAACTCCTCTACTCGAACGCGGGTGCTATGCTGTCCGCTGACTACTGGACGATGGAGTACGTTGCCGTGTTTGACGCGTTGCGCAGCATCGCTGCAGGGGAGTTTGCGGAAGAGGATCTCGAGTTTGCAGTGTGGAAGCAGGATAAAGGTGTATGGAATGTCTGCGAGCTGTGGAGGATGCACGAAATCATGTCCGACCAGCAGGAGGTGACCATGTTCAGAACCTTCCTTACACAGTCAGGCAAACAAGAATTGCTTAATATCTGGCAAGAGATGCTTTCCAGTTCCGAAATCGAACGCTCGCCTTCTCCCAAAGCATATCAAGTAATGGCAAACAAATTTGCGCGCGAAGGACTCGACTATGAGGCTGTCTGGAGTCATGTCACTGAGAAGAGTCCTGCGGTTCTCTAATCACTGTCTCTTCTCACCTCCTCGACGATATTTACGCCAGAGTTGATCTCACATTGACGCATCATTTATGTATTCTTCCAATCATACCATGTACGACATCTGTAACAAACTAATTAATTAGACTCTATAATGTATTTCTACGCATATCGCAGATACAGCATACGCGAACTTGAAATGTTCAACACCTTCTACTTATGGAGTGAAACCCTGAGGACATCAATTGGCGATCAACGCAAAAGGTAATTATTTCTATTTACGGAACTGTTTATACAATCCTGGCGAACACAGATTGAGGTAAAGGGTCGCAGTCATTAGGTATTGCAAAATAGACTAAATAGCAGTGTCAAGTAAACAAGCGCATCCTAGTGGTCCGTGAAGCACAGTTGAACAGAATAAAAAATCAATCAGTTTCAGACGTGGGCGAGTCTATCACTCCAAAAGATGGGCCTCCGTTAGGATTCCCCCCATTGAACATAGCCCTCAATGTTGCCTCATTCCTCTTCTGCCTCACCCGCTCAGTCTCTTCAGCACCCCCTGTAAGCTTCAACTTCTTCTGACCTACAAAATCGTGTATTTCTGCGTGCATTTCGTCTGACCGGGAGGCCAGGTCCTTTTGTCGGTTCTTCTGATTCGCCTCAATCGCCTTCAACCGCCTCTCCGGGTCCACCTGGGCTCCACGTATCTCGAGCATCACCGTGCTCAAGCCATCGTGACCTTCTTCCCGTGGCGGAGGTCTATAGCTCCGATTCCGGACACCTCGACCACCGCTAGGTTTTCGTAGTGTGATAACCTTCTCAACATGACCATACACCTCCACCATCGCTTTATGGTCCTCCAACAGATCACCCAAAAATTCTTCTTGATGCGTGAGGAACTGCTGTTCCTCGACGATGTTCTGCAGCTCCTCTTCCCAGGTCTTCTTCCACATTGGCTTGACGGTGTTGATATGCTCGGAGAGAGAAGAAAGTTCAGCAGAAACCGTGTCCATATCCTTCTTGATGGTCTTGAAGTACATGGCATTGGGGGTGACTTGTCGCTTGATAACGTCATCCCTAACGTTTTCGATGATGTCCTGCAGCTTCTCGACCTCCGTTAATGCGTTCTGACTGCGTGTATCGAGTTTCTTTTTCCCAGAATCGATGTACGCACGTGCGCCACCAACATTTGAGTTTGCTAATTGTTTCACAGACTGCGTTTGGCTGCGCAGGGTCCCGAGCGACTCCTTTGTCGACTTCATAAACTCGGTATAGAGCTGACGCATGATGCCTAGATCGCGCCGCAGGTTCTGCACCTCATCGAACTGTGTCTTGAGGTCCGAGACAACGCGGCCCGTGTAGTCTGACATCATAGAAGCACCCGTCATTTGGGGTTGTAGTGACTGCCCGGTAATCTGAGTTGGGATGGGAGGTATTGGACTAGACATAGGAGCGGCGAACGATGGAGTTCCGTCGCTAATAAACCGAGAGAGCCGTCGAGCGACAGTCTGGAATTGACGGTCCGTTGGTCGATTTGGTGCTGGCGTGCTTTCTGCCAGAGGATGGGCTTCAATATCCGGTACGGACATGAAAGCTTGATGATTCCGGGTAGTGACCGCCGATTTCAGTTCCTTGATTTCAGTAGTGAGCGTGGACATTTGTGCGTCAATGTGTTGTTTGATTTGGTCGAGAGCTAGAAAAGGAAGTCTTTTAGTTCGAAGAGTCTGAAAATCCGAGGATCTAATGCATACGCTCAATATTCAGCGACAAAACACTCTTGTCTTTCACCTCGTCTGTGTCTTCCAGCTCGTATTGCACTCCACTCGAGGGATCTCGAATATAGATTGCAGGGAAGTTCTCGAGTCCAGGGTTGTATGCGAACTTGTCAACGAACAGAACGCGCAAGGAAGCAAAAGAGATGCTGGGTTCAACAACAACTTTCTTCACTTCCCGCCCTAGCTGGAGGAAAATGCTGATACGAGATGAAGTCATGGTAACGGCGTCACGAGCGGATTTGTTCTCTGTCATGGAAGGCGGCTCTGGCGTCCTGGAGGGTGTTGCAGGGAGAGCAGGAACCGGTGGAGCACCGTCTGGCGTGTTTGACCGTGACACCTTGGTTCTTGTTGGTACCTCTGCTTGGGGGGTAGCAGCATCGTCTTCGTCGTCCACTTCGGTAAGGACGGCGAGATCTTTGGGAGTGAGATTACCATTCGCAATAAAGGAACGTCGATTGGGATGGTTAGCATTTCCTCTCAAAGAGCGTTCGCGTGTCGTCGATGCACCAGTCATTTTCGAGATATTGTAAACTGAGAATCGTTTCGAGGCCCGCCGTTCTAGAACGACATCATTTGACTTCAGAGCCGCTAATGATTTTGCAACTGCTGGCGGGGGGTCACTTGGTGGTGTATCGGGTGGAGGGGGTGACGATGTCCCATTCTGGCTGAATTGTGGACTGGAAGGCTCGATAACAACGGTTGGTGCAAGATTCGAAGGTGAGTCGATAGGTTTATCGACAAGTGAGTATCTTTTGATGTTCGCAGGAACTGGAGGTGGGGATGACGGTGGATGCGGGGGTAGCGGGATCTCTTCACGAGCAGGAGTTTGGCTTCGTGATTGAGAGGGTGGCAGTTCTTGAGGATCAGTTTTTGGAGTGCCTGTTGATTGCTGAGCAAGGGAGGAAGGTCCTGGTCCTGGTCTATCTGTGCGCCGCTGTGAGCCGAAGTAATCGCCAGGTTGTGATGGCGGGGAATCAACGCCATCCTCAATATGGCCAATTGGATGTTCAGCGATAGCTGGTGCAAAGCCACCAACAAAATCATTGCTCGCAGCACCGGGATCTCTCCTCCTCCCCGACTGCCCGCTACGACGAGAGACGCTGCCACTTTCGGGCCTTTCTTCCCCTTGAGAACGCTGCGACCGTGATGATCCGCTTGTACGAGAGGATCTCGCATCTGTACGGTCACTTGCGTCATCTCCAGACTTTCTTCGGTGGTCCGAGACTATCCTACGATATATAGATTGCTTGCCTCGAAGGCCTTGCAAAAGATTGGTGATGATTTGCCGGACGTTCGGAAGGTAGAGCTCGAGA
>Ga0247741_1001273_pt1 | contig 14018 bp, 19 predicted proteins | sample UWRJL213509R2_FD_180945 | JGI IMG/M metagenome (GOLD analysis project Ga0247741, IMG submission 180945) | Plant litter microbial communities from Arlington Agricultural Research Station in Wisconsin, United States - UWRJ-L213-509R-2 | ecosystem: Environmental > Terrestrial > Plant litter >... | reverse complement strand
TTGTGGAATGCAGATGAATCTCTGAAAGAGGAGGAAATGTTGAAAAAATTGCAGATGGATGGGGTCTGGATGGAAATGGAGGAAGACTTCAAAGCTAAACAACTGGTCATCAACCTTATGGGTAAGCATATTAGTATTGCTCGACTATTAGGTGCTAATCGAATTGTGCAGCTCGACAAAAGCGGGCAGAACTTCGTAGTGTTTTGGACCCGCAAACGAAGAAACGAGTTGGTCTGTTGGTTTTTGATATGTCCCTATTAGAACCCAGCTAACTCATAGCAGAAATTCTTATTCAACGCATCCGAAAATTGGAACCCGAGGAGATCGCTCGCAAGATTTATCAATTCGACTTCGAGATGTGTACTCAAGTCTTCTTAAGCGAGTTGAAGCCTGTCCTTCCTTCGCCTGAACAAGTCAGTATTCCTTTTCGTTTTAAATGAAACCCCTAACGTCTTCAAAAGGTCGGGAAATTAAACGTATACCGAAATGCCGATGCCGCTGAATTGGCTGGACTCCATCCATCGGACAGGCTTATGGTCCAGTTGATTAAAATCAACAGACTTGGACCCCGTATCGAAGGCATGCTTTACAAAGTGACATTCGAAGAGACTTGGTCGCTCTTAGATGAGGTAAACCAGTCGTTTCTGACATTTCTCGTATGAAGTGTTAACGATTTTTCAGGGTTCTAGGAAGCTCTCGGAAGCTGGTCGAAATTTGCTTGATGCAAAGCATTTTAAGGAGTTGCTTTCTGCAAGTTTTCTGTTCCTCATCTCGTATCAACACTAACTCTCATCGTCTCTCTAGCTGATCCTCCTTATTGGAAACTACATGAATGGTACTGGAATTAAAGGTGGCGCTTTCGGTTTCCGTGTCAGCAGTATCAATAAAGTATGCTCTTTATTTGTCCTTATCCTGATATCAGCATTGACTCGAAGACCAGCTGGTGGACACGAAATCTGTCAACAATACAACACTACTTCACTTCTTGGAGAGGACTGTCAATAAACATTTCCCAGAGATGGAAAACTTTTTGGAGGAGCTTGAGAAGCCCGCTGAAGCTTACAGAGGTGAGATGCACTGTTCTAATATCATACTTTCACCAAGCTGATGCTTTCGTAGTCAATCTGCAGGACGTCCGGAAAGGGCTTTCAGAATTGCGCGATGGCCTTGCTCGCATCCGTCAGGAGCTAGCAGATCATTTTGCCGACCTAGATGAGAATGATCGTTATGGAAAGCAGATGTGGGCCTTCTACAAGAAAGCTAACCAGCAACTGGAAGATCTGGTGGACGACGTGAGGAATGCCGACACGACTTTCGTGGATGCCGTTAATTACTACGGAGAAGAAGACAGGAATATGTCATCGTCTGAATTCTATGGTATCTTCAAAACTTTTATCACATCCTACAAGGTAAGTCTTGGTGAGAACGCCCCATGCATTTCATTCTAACACCCCTTTCAGAAATGCAAATCAGAGAATCAGACAGCTGCAGAGGAGAAGTTGGCGGTGGAGAGACGAAGACTGGCCATTGAAGAAAGCAGAGCTAACCGCACCAGAGATACAGAAGCCTCTGGGGCAGAGGAAGATGATGGCGCACTAGAGCGGATACTCGAAGATCTACGCAACGGAGACGCGATCAGGACTCGCCGACGACGCGGAGCAGGTACGCGGCCGTCGGAGCCTCTGGAACCCATTTCCACGGATATCTTCAATGCCAAAGACATGCTGGCACAACTGCAATCTCATGGGTTTGTTGCCCCTCCTTCACCATCAGTTGCATCCCAGCAGCAACAACAGCAACAAAGGCGTCGGAGACGGCGGACGGAGCGAGGACTGGGTGTAGACGGAGACAAAGAGCCTCCTATGTCACCGCTCGCCAGTGAGATTCTCGATCTGCACGATGATTCTGCCTCTGAGGCGGCAGACCGAACAGAGGACGAAATGACTGAGTCAAGGACTTCTTAGATTTTTACACGACTACTTATCTTATTCGTATTGCATGCTTCTGGTTATCTACGCACTACTCACATACCGCATTACATTGGATTGTTGTACTATCATAATGAGCGGGTGATGCAATGCAGCATACCGCCCCGTGACCGCGTGCCAAGGACGCTTGGCCTAGGAATATAAAAGACTGGACTGCAACCAGGGCTCTTCATTCTCATCCTCGTTCTTTTAGTCATGTTTGCCTTCAAGTCCATCGCTGTTGCCTTAGCCATTGCTCCTTTCGCTCTCGCTCAAGATAATACCATCGCCTTGAAAGCCATTCAAGCCCACTTCACGCAGTCAGCCCTTGTTCCAGACCTCCTTGCCTCCTTCGACCCCAGCGCCTTACTCTCCCTTAACTTCCCTGGTATGGTCCTTATGCTAAGAACCATTTGACATGACCCATTTAAATGGAGAATAGGTGTTGGTGATGTTCAACCTGGCCAAGCGTTGACCAAAGAACGCGAGTCCTCCTCTTGGTTCTCCCCAATCCCTTTGCTAACGTGTTTATACAGAGGTCGGACCTACCCCAGCTGTCACGGTCACCCCTGGCAACTCTTCCGCTGCGCTGACAGGGACTTACACGTTGGCCATGGTCGACGCCGACGTCGTGGGTGCCAAGCTTCCTGAAGGCCAGACTCGTCACTGGCTTGTGAACGGCGTCACGATCAGCGGTACGCACTCCAACTTCCTCATGCTCCACGTTCTGACCTTATGAAATCAAAGGATCCACCGTTTCAAACGGGACTGCTGTCGGAATCACCACCTATGCTGGACCCTGGCCTCCTGCTGGTAGCGGTCCTCATCGGTGAGTCTAACCGCTATCCCTTGCGACAACGTATTGAGCCACGTTTACTAGCTATGCCGTGCTTCTGTACCAGCAACCTTCCACCTTCACTGCACCTGCTGCATACTCCCAGCCTGATATGGGTGTCTCGACCTTCGACTTCCCCGCCTATGTCAAGGTCAGCCACTTGTCATGTCACTCTTTTCACAGATTAAATTTTCTTGTATAATTAGGACAGCGGCCTTGGTCCCCTCGTTGCGGTAAGCTTTCACGAAGTAGACATCCGATTTAATCCTCATCCTTTTTTTTCATAGGGCACTTACATTACCGTCCAAGAAGGCACTACGACCGCATCCATCTCCCCCACTACGGCCGTAGTTAGTTCCACTCTTGCGCCAACGACGGGCGGGTCGAAGACCACTAGTGGTACTGGTACCGGTACCAGCACCGGCACCGGCACTAACCCAACCAAATCCAGTGGTGCATCTGGTATCACATCTAAGCTGCTTACTGTTGGCGCAGCTGTTGGATTCGTTGTTGCTGCACTCTAAGCTCCATAGCCTAGTCGTACAGGGTCCGTTCTTTCTACAGCCCACATTCGTTTGTTCCGAGTACTATAAGCGAACACTGTAGTTGATTAATTTACTTCTGAAAAATATCTTGTCCCACCAGGCCAGGAGCACTACAGTGAACCTTCAAGACATGTGCAAGTGCATGAAGAGAAAGTACGATATCAAGCTCGCTCGCTCACCACACCGTACTAATGTCAATGTCAAAGTAGCACGGAACCTATAACTAACCATACTCAGAATAATTGAGACGAGGAAGGTAAACAAGAGATGTATTAGGACTATAATCAAGATAGCAACTAATCAAGTGGTCTTAATTGGATTCAGCTACCATAGCGCTCGCGGGCCTGCGACCTCAGCCACATCAGACTAAAGCAGCGCATCAAGAACAGTCTTACTCACCGAATCTTGTGCCATATGGACGTAGCTAGAAAACCCTTCTGCGTACTTACCCACATCTTTTCCTTTGCTCGCGCCGAGACCAGCTCCTGGTGCATACACGGCTGTTTCACTGAAAACAACACGTAAAATGACATGCTCTCCAGGATCAAGATCACTTACATTGGGTTGACCCGTCCATCCCCTTCAGACCCAAGGCCTGTCCCTTCCTTCCAACCCATCATCTTCAGCAACTTATTGCCTACATTTGATTCATCTTTGCCAGGGTGGATCGGTGCAGGCGGTGTTGGTGCGGCAGCCACAATATTCAAAGCATCTGCGTGTTTCCTCTTGGAAGGTGCAGCAGTGGTAATCTCCTTCTCGGGCATTGGCGCGTCTGGCTGATTGAACAGGACGCGCCGCTCGGATGCTCGGTCTCGATATTTTGGGGCTTCGGAGGTAGATCCCGATTTTCGAGCGGTGAGTTTGTCGCGTGCAACGTCTCTCAAGTTGGAATCTTTGTAGTTTTTCTGGATACAAGTTATAGATACGAAGTCAGTCGCGTATGATATAAATATATTGCAACTGACCTTGTGGAGGTCAGACTCCTTGTTATGACGCATTAGTTGCTCGATGGTCTTGAATTGCCTTGCACACAGCACACACATCAAGGCGCCGACGTCTGAGAATTCGAACTCTCCTTCAGGACCTGGCGAGGCCTCACTAGACACCCTCGTACTTGAAGCCACGGAAGCTGGAATTGGCTTCGGAGGTACAGTCTGGACAACCACAAATCAGCCATCGTAGAAAGTATAGAACGTCAGCGCGTACGGGATTGGCTGGTGCGTCGTAGGAGAGTTCCTCTTGAACTTGATTCCACTTGTTGATGTTGTTGACGGTCTATTGAGGTCCATTAGCAGTGTAGATCACGGCCTACGACCTTCATGTGAAGCTTACCTTTTTGCTTGAGATTAATGGGGCAACCTTTTTTACTACGATTGCTTGATAAGAACGCAACATTAGCATAATATATTTTAGTGCAGATCGTAACATACGCTTGTTCGGGTCTGCCCCTGGCTCCTCCGTAACATCCTCTGGTGCTGCGGAATCATCGAAGCCAAGCACAGGAGCTTTCGAAGGACCAGCAATCCCTGTGAACTATTCAGTAATCAAATAACATGGCTTTACACAGCATCTACCTGTGTTGAGTTTCACTGGGCCCTTGCTGAAGCTCAAAGTAACAGGTTTGTCGGATACTGGCAGGACTGAAGGTTGCGCGGGTATAGCTTTTCCGCCGCTCTCGGAGTCGTCTGTGGACAATGTAAAAAGGGGTGGATTGTGAGGTGTAAAAAGCATATTTACTTTTAGACCTCTTCTTTTCTTTTTTCTCCTTCGCTTGTGCTATTGTCTGTGGTGGCTCCTCGACCTTGAACTCAAGAACGGCAACTGTGGATGTCTCATCCCAATATCTGACCCATGTCCCTTCTGCACCTCCGAGAGCCACAGTAGACATCAAACATGCCTCGTCTCGAGAGAGGAAATCAGTCACGGGTTGGAAGGAGTACGGATGAGCGAACGATGCAGCAACTGGCCGATCCGAAATCCGAAATCCAGAAGGGTGAATTTGGGGAGACATCGTCGCGGCCAGAACTGTTGACGCGGACTAGGACCGGTACCGTCAACGTGAAATACAACAGGTATTATAACGAGTAACCTACCTGGACGTCGACAAACTCAACAAATGCAAAGCCAAAACTTGCCATCGTGACCTTGTCCTTGATGAGTATGATCCGTCGCATGCCTTGAGCCCCTTTCTGGTTGAGTCCTGATGATGATAGCATAGCCTGGTAAATAGCTTGGGGGCCCGACAGTGGATCCAAACCTCGAAAGAGGAGCACCGGCGCTTGTGTGTTGCCTATATCACGCGTTCCATCGTTTAAGTTACCCCTGTTAAGACGGCCTTTGTCATGTGGGGTAGCGCTCTGAGAGTAGTCGATCTTGACTCTGCGCCCGTTGTGAGGCGCACCAGTTTCGAGAGCCTTGTAAAACGCAGCCGTCGCAGAAGCCCCATGGGATGCCGGAGGCGGCATTTGAATGAAAGGGAAGAGTGGGTCCACAAACGCACGCGCATGTTCGGCGCTGGTGAATTGAGCAAAGCCGAAGCCTTTCGAGGAACCTTTTAAAATCCAACGGCGAAGGTATACGTTAATGCATGTGCAGAAGCAGATACAAATGTGTGCAAGTGCCTGATGATCTTTCGCGGATGATTGTCACGGTCTCCACGCTGCAGCCGTTGGAAACGAGATATGCTTGAAGCTGGGTAGGAAGCAACTTCAGTCTCGGATATAAAATAAGTCAAGAACATGGGAGTCGACAGACATCGGCCTCTGTGAAGTCTGGGTCCAATCCGAGGAAAATGACATGGGGGCTCGGCTCAGAAGGCACAAGGCGCTTCTTTGGAAACCCAGCACCTCCCCCACGAGAACGCTCATCTTGGGCGTTGTCTTGAAGCCATTCGTTTTGTCGATTGTCGTTGTATGAGTTGGCATCGTAATTTCGTGAACCATCATATCCCTTGGGATGGGGTGAGCCACTGAAGGTCTGGCACAGGTGACCACGTACACCATTATTGAATTTCCTTCTCTTCCCATCGCCGTACATATCATCTTCGTGTTCTCTGACGCCTTCCCGGCCATCCTGATTTGGCCAGTAAGATTCATCGCCCCAAGCAGCTTTACCTCTATCCCACTCGCGGTTATAAGACATGAGGAAGGTGTTGGTAGAGAGGAAGAAGTGGACAAACAATGTACAAACAAATCTTCCGACTCTTGACACCAACCGCCACCTCTCACAATGGGCCACGGTGAGTATTTATACCATTTCATTGCATTTTTAATACTCAGACTTCCACAGGACCGGTAAAGGTATGATCGCAGGTCATAGAGTTTCTTGGAGCTTCTTACCAACTTCAACCTCAGGTTGACCCCGCCATTGAGCGGTTCAACACCATGGTACGGCTTCCCGCGCTCCGACATTCGCCTGCTAATCCGTTTTATAGCGTGAATCTGCATATTTAGGCTTCCGTTGGACACCCAGGACAATTCGAACGGCAGTGTTTGGCTTCATCTTATTCCCAGCTACTGTTTACTATCTGGCGGACCAACACTGGGTACGTGGTCCCAGTAACCTTGAGGTTCAATTCTTCTGAATATCCGTCTAGTTGCGATGGGACTTCACTGCCGCGCGAAAGGGCCAGTCGCTGGCTATCAAGCCCCCACCATCGCCTTCAGAAGAGTAGACATAGACAAGGTCCAAGTTATATTATCATCCAGAACCAAAATTACTCCGAAGTCTCCACACAATCATATTCTTTTGCACAATTCTATGGCGACCTTACACCCTGCCCCTACTACACTGCTTAGTAGAGCATGCGCAGGTGCATGTTGAGCAAAATTGTCAACTGCAATATCAAGATGCTCTAGTTCGTCGTCTCGGAATTCGCGAATGACATCTTTTAGCAAGGGGATACTCGGATGGTCTGACGAGAACGAATCCAGTTCCTTCAGTTGACTGAGCAAGTGTTAGGACTTCTTGTTAGCCGCATTAGTGAAATTTCATGGAGCATGCTTACTCGTCGTAGTGTTCCCCAATGACCGTTTCTACTGCCTCAGTGCATGCCATTGCCGCCTCTTTCCCCATAAAAGCTGTGACCGCGCCCAGTCCAAACCCTGCTATTTTAGCTACATCTGCTAGTATTGTTGGGCGAATGTTGTGTTGAACTTGCAGTTTGTCCATAACCGCCAGGTGTTTCTTCTCTTGCTCCCACATATCCTAGCAGTAAAGGTTGAGAACTCGAAATCACAACATACTTGCAACTTGCCTGAATTAATGGTGCAAGCTTAGGGTCACGTCCTAGGACTGCCAATTGCCCTTTATAGATATAGTTCGCTGCAATTTCTCCTGCTTGGTCGACACGAAGTGCACTGTCCAAGGTGTTCCTCTCCTGAGGTTTGAGATCAGGAGGTGTTGCCGTTACCGCAGGTCCAAGGCTCCTATGTGCATCAATATATGCGCTGGATGGTGCATGTTTGGGGATTGTTGCAAAGGACCTGTATAGCGTCTGCCTTGAAGCAAGTCTGGAGAGCATTGAGCGCTGAGCTTTAGAGAGGACTGAATTCAGAACGGATCGGGATGCGGAAATGTCGTCACGCGGTCCCGTGACTGATTTCCCTGAAAGGTAATCAAGCCTCCTAACAACCATCGCTCACTCTTTCTTTCACATCGCGCAAAAATGAGTTCCACGTACGTGAAATATTCCCGTGTCTTCACTCACTAAATGATTTTTTCTCTAGTTTTACACCCTCAGACACCATTGACATGTCCAAGGAGCGAGACTGGCCTGCCAATCTGGGTGTGCTTCACTTTCAACATAGTTCTTCATGAAAGGTTGACATATTGACTGCAGGAATGCTGGACTGGGACAACACGAGCATCGTCTTTACCAAAAGGACCCTCATTGAATTCCTCAAGTCCGTTCTCAAATCCTGTTGTCGGACCATGCTCACCCCTTCCATCCTGACAGATACACGGGCACGACTGTTGATACCAACTTCAACAACATCAGCAAACTCCCACGTATGCACAGAAAGGAATTCATTTTCTATTGCTTAATATTTTCTAGGGTATGCAAAGTTTGGTAAAATGACCGAGTCTGCTTCTGGTCCTGCAGAAGTAGCCACTAGCGGCGACAACGCTGCTTCATCTCGAACTTCAGGTGTGTTCTACATAATTCAAATTGATCGGCCTCTGACATCGCCAGCGGCCTTCCGCAGTAGATGAATTCCGACCTTCCCGTCGTGTTCGGGAAGCACCAGGGGGTCCTCAGACAGATATCTTCTCGCACGAAGTAGATGATGACGCATTGGCCATGGCTCCTCCTCGGGAAGGAGGTGCCCAGGTTAGTCCCGTCCCCCTCCAGATGTGCAATATGCTGACCACTTGATTCGCATAGCCGATCGTAGAACGTACACCGTCAGCACCGTCAGAAAAAGAGGAGGAGCCACAGGGACTTGACTTCGGTTCTAATTTCCGACCCAGCAGGTAGGCGCCCAAACTGCGATTACAAGATCCGTTATCATAACAACCTCTTCAAGGCGCGTGCGGGAAGCTCCCGGAGGTAAGGACAACTTATCGAACTTCTGGGATGCGGAGGAGGGCACTCCAGCGTTCAAACCTACTCGCAGGTATGTAGTAACCTATCCTTCGAACACGCGGCTTACCACGAATCATGACAGAGTGAGGGAAATTCCTGGAGGCCATGACAGTGTAGGCGATGTGAGCGCTTGTGTCCTGATCGACTGCAAATTCACTAACGGCTGGGCAGTTGTTTTGAAAGGCCCCCACGCTTGTTGCATGAAGAAGACTTATGTATGTCAGTAATATGTTGTACCAGTGGTCAAATCAAAAATACACCCTTTTTGGTAGCGGCGAGGTTCGAACTCGCGCGGACTCGCGCCCATTGGGAATCAAGAAGAACTTAAATCCAACGCCTTAGACCAACTCGGCCACGCTACCAATCACAAAGTTGATGACCTTTGTTCACTAGATGTAGCGTCGCTGAAACACTCCTAATCTAGTCAGAGGGTTCCGACAATTCCTTTTCATTTAGTTGCTTTCCGCAGATGGGAATGTGATCATCATTATTTAAGTTTCTTCTCATCGCAGACCGTCGATGATGAAGAACTTCCTTTGTCAGATACATCCCATAGCGACTCTCGATAGATGCTAACAGGCTCGATGTAAGAACACCGAGGTCTATGCTCAAAATTTGACGGAACAGGAATCTCAAAATTCCCTGGTGAAATCCGTTGACTGCTGCGTTCGTGCCTGATCAAGGAGGCACAGCTTCGAGTGCCAACTGAGTTACCCCGTGAGGCTGTCGCCCGCACAAACGTCAGATAGTGTCCAAGGTGTACTCGGAATGCCTCTTGTTCTCATACACCATACTACGCTTAGCCGTCCTTGCCCTCGATGAGCCTGTCGACGTTGCTCTCCCTGAGCGGAGTGCCTGGGCTAGAAGCAGGGTTCGCACTCTGTACGCTGGCGTTCTTCACTCCAGCCGCTGGGCGCTTGCTAACTTTGAACCAACCAGTGACAACGACTTACCAAAGCATCGAGCACTTGAAACTCTACAAAGTGAGCTACTTCCGAGATATAACTGGGTAATCTCACTGATTCCCGTCTTATCTAGCAACAATGTCGGGATATGAGGGGACAATGCATGGAATTCTTGGAGGCTTTGGATGCAAATTCTAAAGGTTTGGAAGGAACACGGATCCAAGAGATAGCGGATGAACTCGAGCCGTAAGTCTTTGCAGGTGTTTATGACCCCACTCTTATGGGTCTTATCATGCAGTATTATCCTGCGTATGAACCGACAGGTGAAGGAATGGGGCTCCTGGAACCGGCTCAAGAGTTTTCTTCAGCAGAGGGAAATCAAGGATGGTATCGACAGGCTCAACAGAGACCTCAACGCTGCCATGAGGAAATACAGTGTAAGACGCGAGCCCACCAACTGCATGATGGAAACTAACATCTACTAGTTCCAAGCGAATATGGAAATCGGGCGCGGAATTTATGAATCCAAGGCAATTCAAGAGCGCGACAACGCTGAAATTCGAGAGCTTTTGCAGGTTATCCTTAGGAGTCAGGATGACATGAAAGCTCTTCTGAATATGGACCACCGGGATGCGGAATCACGCCCGGTGGAGGAGATGATGGGTATTCTTCAGACTGTAAGCGTGTGCTCACTGTTAAAATTGACAGGCACTTGATGTTTTCCACTCTATTTTATAGCAATTAATGGATCCCGATCTTCAACCAAGACAGGAGGAGATCTTTCAAGCTGGATTGTGGATGCTGCACGAAAGCACCTCCAAATTGCCGCCGTTGACCGACCGTGAGATCCATCGTTATTAGTACCCTTCAACTCTCTCTGACGAAAGCACTCAGTGTCGGGCCAGATCTCCCGGACGTCGAAGGAGGCGGTCGTAGAAGGTTATTATAACGACATCTTCATGGGTACGTCACAAAGAAAAAGGCAGTGCAGCTGGTATTCATCAGCCCTTTTTCATTATAGGTCGATGGCTTGGAAAGGAAAAGGTATGATCATGGTCTATTAGAAAACCATTTGATCTAACGACTCTTTAGGTGGCTCTGCGGTTACCCAAGGCCTTGGCTGACAATCCGGAAGTCCAAAACGTGAGTCACGAATTACATACCCTCCGATAATCGATGATCCTTAATACAATCAATGTATATCCCAGCGACTCGAGCGAGAAGTGGCAATTTGGAGAGAACTAGACCATTCCAACATCGTGCCCTTGTACGGCATTGTTTATTTGGAGGGCAGGCTGCACTCAGTATGTCACTCACCGCTGCACAGTAGCCGATACCAACTATATATTCCAGGTCAGCCCATGGATGGAAAACGGGAATATTGTCCAATACGTCAAGAAGATTCCCTCCACGGACCGCCTAAAGTTGATCAGCGATATTGCATCTGGTAAGTGGTTTTCCCCTTGGAGGTCTGAAGACGCTGAGGATTGCCTAGGCCTCGAATATCTGCATTGCCGTGGCATTGTCCATGGGGACCTTCGAGGGGTAAGTTCCTTTCGACTTCGGCTTATGATACGAGGTTGAGCTCTTGCCAGGCAAATGTCTTGATTTCCCAAGACGGTGTGGCGCGTCTCTCTGACTTTGGACTATCTAAATTCCTCGAAGACGTAGGCTTTCTCAGCTTCAGTACCCATGGGCCGTGCTCACGATTTTGTTAGTGTGGACAACGTGCAGAACCATCCAATGCTATCAGCCTCCGTTGGTCAGCACCTGAGTTGGTTAGGCAGGATGCTCCTGTTTCCATGCATTCTGATGTTTGGAGTTTCGCGATGGTTTGCATCGAAATCCTGAGTGGAGAGTACCCTTTTGGGACCAGCACACGGGAAGACAGCGTTCGTCACGACCTCGAACGTTTTAAACATCCAGATCGTCCTGGTCGTGTCGCGACCTCGCATGGATTGTCGACCAGCATGTGGGAACTCATGCGTGAGTGCTGGTCGAAGAAGCCCGACTCTCGACCATCGATATCCAGTATCAAACAGTCGCTGCTGGAGATTAGAGGCGCTGTCGCGCCCATTGGTGCGCATTCAGCATCTTGCACTTGCGTCAATAGCACTGATGACCTTGTGCCCACAGACACCAGACAGACACCATCAAAACGCTTCCCGTCCTTCTCTATGCGGAGACAACCAACGTCCAGGCCATCGACAGCTGAGAGCGACATCAGTGTCATGTCGTCCACGTCTGGACATCGTCCGAGGCCACAGCCACAGTTCTCGTTGTCAGCTACAGTCCCCGAAGAATCTTCTTCGCTTTCTTCTTCAATATCTATCACCATCCCACCGAATCCATCGAGGTATCAGCCCCCTCCAGTACGCCCCGAAAGGCGGCAAGGTTCGCATTCGAGCTACGAGTCTACCACCTCCTCACAACATGGGCGAATACAATCCCCGCGATCCCCGCCCTCTCCATCCGTATACTCTACCCTCAGCAACCCAAACGTGCCCACTCGACGTTCCCCGAGATTAGAGATACCCGAATTTTCGACGTCTCTACCGAGTGAATTCAGTACACACTTCCCTTCACATCTTTCTGCACCGTTGGAGCGTGAACGTGTTTCACCGATAGGGAGTTCGTGGTCAGTGGACTCTGGCGTTCATATGTCTGAGCCACTTCGAGAGGCTCTGAGGGATCGGCGCCCCACTGTGAACATCGTGGATGGTGCCGTTTCCTCCGGAACAATGGAAGGGCTTGTATCTTTCATGATCACTACTTTCAGTGCGTTCCTGTGCTATTCTAGCACTCATGAAATAGCTGACAGTTTTCTTAGATTCGCGTAGAGACTCTGAATTTCGCGACATATTCCTTACGGCCTGCGCTGACTTTTCGTCCGCCGAGGAACTGTTTGGCACGTTGTCGAGCCAGTTTTACAAGGTTGCGTCGGATCCAGATCACCACCCTGAGGAGAGGGTCGCTACGCAATACAAGTAAGTCCCTAATTTATCCGTGCAATACAGGCACTAACATGTTGCCTAGTATCTTCATGGTGCTAGCATACTGGATAAGAAGCCAGCATCTCCCCCCGGATCAACTGTTGTTGGGACAAATGTACAACTTCTGCGAAACTGCCTCACGGTTGTTGGCTGCAGACATGATGATTGACAAGGCTAGAGAACTGCAGCATTTGGTTGACGGTCAAGTGAGAATTCTTCACATTTAAGAAAATTTCTACTGTACTAACTTATGGTCCCAGCTGAAAAAACGGACGCGATCATTCACACTTCCACTTGCACTGGGTCTAGAGGTTCCTGAGGCGTCCCAAATTAGACCTTGGGATTTGGCTGTTGGACTGGCACTCCTGGAAGGAGACAAGTACAAGGCTCTATGTCCCTCCGATTACATCGTCCACCTTACGTCCAAGAAATTGGAAAACAGCAATGTTGCGGCAGCCTGCACCACCAACAACAAGATCATCGCATGGGTCAAGGACTCCGTACTCCACTACGAGAAGCAGGCAGACCGAGTGAACGTCCTCAAGTTCTTCATCCATACAGCCCTTGAATGCCGGAAGATGAGGAATTTCTCTTCGTTTGTGGCTATCGCCACAGCTCTGCACTCGACTCCAGTCGAGAACCTCAAGTTCACGAAGGCTGCGTTGCCAGCGCAAATACAAAAAAAGCTGGATTCCCTTTACGATGTTATCAATCCAGCTTTCAACCATCGCGGATATCGAGATGCCGTCAATCAACCAGCCCAACCTTCGGAAAGAGATTGTTGTATTCCCTGGTTAGGTTGGTACAATTTCGCATGAACTTCTTTCAGCTACTGACCATGTTTGTCACACACAGCCGTCCACCTCAAGGAGCTTCGCAAAGTCATCCAAGCCGAACCAGTGACAATACGAGTTGACGGCGCACATCTTATCAACTTCGAGCGCTACACCAAGTTCATGGACAGAATCAAAGAGATTGTCCATTACAAACCACCGGATTTGGAGCAACACCGCTACCAGGGTCAGCTCGCATACCTTGAAGTCCAACTTCGCAGCTTGAAGACCTCAAAAACCACCGATGATGAACTGCTGGCGCGCAGCAAAGTACTCGCGAAAATGGAGTCACAAGACTTCTTCTCGCGGGAGCCTCAGCTCAAGATGCTAGGTTTCCGAGTTCGTCGGTGATT
>Ga0247741_1001272_pt1 | contig 14020 bp, 20 predicted proteins | sample UWRJL213509R2_FD_180945 | JGI IMG/M metagenome (GOLD analysis project Ga0247741, IMG submission 180945) | Plant litter microbial communities from Arlington Agricultural Research Station in Wisconsin, United States - UWRJ-L213-509R-2 | ecosystem: Environmental > Terrestrial > Plant litter >... | reverse complement strand
GAGCAGGAGAAATGCAGGACAGACGACTTTTAATGAGTCTTCATAGGCATCGGGCAAGGTCGACGATGCCATAACTTCAAGTATTCTGGCACATGCACTAGAATATTTCTGGGGGTCTTTGACCATTTGTGAGACTCCCAGGAGATGCTGGAAAGTAATTTGATCCGACAAAGAGTGCGAGTGCGTCAGGATAATCCTGCACAGCTATGAAAAGGGGCTATCAGGGACGGCGATGCAAAGTGATAGCACAATATGTACCTCAGGCTTCCAATTGATTGGTTCATACAAGTCCTCCTCCATGAAGACATCTTCGTTCTCTGCTCCTACCACATCCATTTCGTCATTGGTCACCTGGGTTTCTTCAGGTCCCGACGGGGCGCTTGACTTGGGATGTGTGAACGAATATCCCTGTTGAGCTTTGGTCGACTTCTCTACTAGTTGCGAAGGTGCTGAAATTATCGGCTGAGAGTACCCAAATGGTAGCTCGATTTGGTCCAAGGAAATGGTCGATTCCATCTTCGTCTTCCCCTTGTTCGTTTTCTTTGAAGGCGAACGTGCCAGGGTCGAAGTTTCGAAAGCGTTTTGGAATCCTGGGAGGGCGGGTTTCTTTATCTTCTCAGGAGACCTGCGCACTTGTTTGGTTGGAGAACTCTTGAATACAGGCGGTGCTGGACGCGAAGGGCGAACAGGAGTTTCGTCAAATGATATTCTGGACATCGTATGTTGAGATACATTTCCGTTCCAATCGCGCATTGCTGAAGACGTAGCAATGGGAGTCGAAGGGAAATCGCGACTTGTTTTCTTCGCCCGAACAGAGACAGGAACTCTGCGGATTGAAGATTCTAATTCCTGTTGCTGAAGGAAAGATGAGTTTACTTGAGAATGCGTCATATAAGTAGCTTACTTTGAATAGGAACTGCGTTCGTAAACGCTCCATTTCATCCTTCATTTCTTTTTGCATTTGAATTTGCTTGGCTTCGGTTTTATCCTTCTCTGCTTTCAATTGGGCTATCTGGGATGCGTGATTTTGAGAGGTCTGGTGGGCTTATCAGTATTAAACTGCATGGATGCTGCTTCATAAAGTTGCGAACCTTCTCAATATTCTTCCTGAGAACGCTGACTTCTCCTTCTTTGGCCAACTTCACCTCGACAGCCTCTTTCAAAGCAGACTGAACTTTCGCATTTTCCTCACGTAGCTGAACAAAATCTCAGATGCTCAGGAGGTTCGAAGGAGAATGGGGTTGAGACCGACCTCATCCAGTTTCCTCTGCAATTCCAGTACTTGCTGCTGAAGGAGGTTGGGCTCCGGAGCGGTTTTTGAATGACCATTCAGAAGCATTCCACGAGATACCACGCTGTTCGATGGAGGCTGCATTGGACGGGCGATAAGTGATGAGTTCGAGAAACGCGGCGCTAGTTCCTGCGGCCGAAGGTTAGACAACAATACAGAGCTTCCACCGTCTGCGGCGGCACTGAAGAGCGCTTTTGCAGGTGAATATTGTCGGGTATTAATTGGATGTTGCCTAACCCTCGGTACCATCCCACTCGAAGTACCCCCAACACTGTAAGAACCGTCGCCACGCAAAGATATTTCCGGAAGATCATCATCGTCTCCTGGATCGCGATATGCTTTTGAGACAATTCCTGGACTCCACCCATTTGCAGTTTTTTGACGCTTCGCAATGTGTTCTATGGGAGTCGAAGAGTCAGAGAGGGAGCTTTGGTCGAGGTATTTCCTCTCCTCTTGGTCAAGGACTGCCAGGGCTTGATCATCCAAGACGATGTCATCCAGTAAATAGTCGTCCGAGTCATCCATTATAGTTAGAAGGAGGCAGGCCTCTTCTCGATAAGAAACATGGGTGCTTGCAAGAGATTTGAGGAGAACTGCAGAAACGCGTCTACCCACCCGTCCATGATGCTTATGAAAGCATTTGTACCGGTTATGGCGACCTTGAAAGTGTGATGACCGACGTGAACGCCGGACCTTACTGTTCCTCAGGAATCTACGCGCCAGAGTCCAGACGCTCGCTTTGGCTCCTTTTTCAACATACCTACTCCTGATCGCTTGTTTTAAATTCTACTTCGCCTCGAACAGAAGGATCAATGGACGGGAGTGCTGGAGGGCCAGGAGCAACCGTCAAAGGAGATGATGAAGGCGCCCGCTACACAAAACGGCTCAAACTCAGACAATTAAACGCGGCCCCGAGCTTGCAAGGTAGATCTCGTCTATGAGAATAATAAACGGACTCTTAGAATCTTACATAGAAAACGCAAAGCTCGATTCATCTCTCAAACGACACACGGCTCTCATCAAGCGCATTCGTCAGTCGATGGCTGCCGACAATAGAGATCAAATCACGAAGGACATCGACACACTCTCTCTAGAGAAATATATCGATGAACTGGCTGGGGCTATTATCGAGGGATTGTCTCGTTGCAAAACGGAGAAAGATGTCTGGGGTGCCGTGGAGGTGCAAACTCATTCTTAGCATTCGGGATTGTGTTTACCATTACCTTGCAGATTATTTCTGGACTACATCGCCGATTTCCAAATACCTTTTCCCCCGTGCTCATCTCCAACCTCGCTTCTGCTATCAGTGCTCCCTCAAGGGCATCTTTAGCAGGTTTGACACCCGAGCAAAGGGATAAAGATGACACTGCACGAGTGACAAGGCAGCGGCCTATCTTGCGAGTTTGTTCTGAACTTGCCCTAGTTGGGATCATCAAGGATGCCCCCAATAGAAGTGGGGCAGAGTGGATCATGAAAATAACGAAAGAATTGGTAAACTAGCTGTCTACTCCCTATGCTCCAGGTCTCACAGGCTCCAACCACACAGTTATCAAACGACCCAACTTTGTCATCTTTGCCCCTCCTCACCACCTTTCTCAAATCCTATTCCAGGCCTTTTCTCGGCATTGTACCACCTACGCCCTCCAAACAAATTTCCGTTGACGCAGAGCCTGGTAGTTTATCCGGCAACCAGCTGAACGTCCAGGATGGAAACCATTTCCCATCTTTGGCAAAGGGAGAGGAGGAGCTCGTTGAGCGAGATATACGGGATCGATTCAAGCGTATGTGCGAGGGATACTTTGACAATGTTTGCAAGAAGCTCGTCATCGAACATAAAGTAAGCGCTACTTCATAATCTGCACAAACGTGAACTCATATATGCGCATTGGTTAGCGCCTACAAGAACAAGACAAGCGAAATCATGAAGCATATATCCGGTCCGGTGAGATATTCGAAGATCGACAGCAAGCCTACGAAAAAATGACAAGAAGCTACGAAAAGCTTTTGGCAAGTTGTCAATCGTATGTCGAGTATCCCATCACCCTTGTTGCTTCCTCTTACATTTCAACAGATTATCCGAACTCCTTTATCTTCCGCTCCCCCTCCTGCCGACCGCATCACAGAAAACCGATTCGATCCTCATTGGTTCAAACTCAAATCAAATGAATGGCGACTCTGAAGACATCGTGACTACTGGTGGTAAATGGGAAGACGAAGAAGAGAGGCGTTTCTTCGAAGATGTCCAGGACCTGAAGGACTTCGTTCCGACTAGCGTCCTGGGTGTTGAAGGGGACGAGTCTGATCAAGAGGAGACCAAAGAGGTAGAACGTGAACGTGTTGAAAGGGAAAAGGAAGAAGTAAGGAAACTAGAAGAGGAGCTCGAGAAGCTTTCTGGAGGTGAAAGTCAAAAAGAAGATACCAGCGACAAGGATATCGACGACGACGAGTACGTATACATTTATTATATTGAATAGCTTCTCCTCACTGTTCAAAGTTTACCGACTCCGACTCCTGGGACTCCAAAGGCAGCTAGCCCACCTTTGTCACCTCAATTAGCCCCACAGGGACCTTCTCAGCTCTTGACAGCACTTATGGTCAGGCTGCCTGATGCTACCAACCGTGCTCTGATAGATCAAGCTGCAATTGACTTCGCCTTTTTAAATTCCAAGGCAGCGAGGAAGAGACTGATTCGGGTGAGTCATTGGCTGTAAAATAGACAGAACGGCGGTTAACAGGCTTTATTTAGTTCATGACCCAGGTCCCGAAGAATAGGACAGATCTTCTACCCCATTATTCTAGGCTCGTTTCCACATTGAACAAATATATGCCCGACGTTGGCTCTGAAATAGTCGCTAGTGTGAGTGCATCTGGAATTCTGATTGTATGAGCTAAAGTGTTGCCATTCATTAGCTTGATGAAGAATTTCGTTATCTGCAAAGGAAGAAAAACGTGGTGAAAGAGCTTGCGGAAGTCCGATTGAAGGTGCGTTTCTCACATGCGTGGTATAACTTTAGCTGAAAGACAATCAACGCAGAACATCCTTTTCCTCTCTAATCTGACCAAGTTCCGAGTTGTGCCTTCCCATGTTATTCTGCACATGTTCAAAGTCTGTCTGGATGACTTCTCTGGGACCAACGTGGAGAATATTGCACTTCTTCTGGAGGGTTGTGGCCGTTTCCTACTTCGAAGCGAAGAAACATCCGAAAGGTTCAGCACCATGGTAAAAGGGCACTACTAGTCAGCATTTATAAGTCTGACACTGTCGTGAGTAGCTGGAACTCATGCGACGCAAGCAAAACATGCAGCATTTCGACCAGCGGCAGCTGTTGCTTTTGGAGAATGCCTATTATCAGGTGGGCTTTTGGCTGCTTCCTTTGGACCGCCCAATCTAACGTTTAAATAGTGCAACCCACCTGAGCGTGCTCCGAGGCAGGAGAAAATACGCGCACCAATGGAACTGTTCATCCGCCACTTGATCTACGATGTTTTGGCGAAGAAATCCATCGACAAGGTCCTCAAACTCCTCAGGAAGCTCGATTGGGACGACGAGGAAGTCAAGCGCACTCTTCACAAAGTCTTCACCAAACCCTGGAAGATAAAATATGGAAACATTGGCCTGCTAGCTATGCTAACGTATGATTTACAACGCTACAGACCTGCATTTGCCATTGCAGTTGTCGATCAGGTCTTGGAGGATGTACGACGAGGACTGGAGCAGAATGTCTACAGCACGAATCAACGAAGATTGGCCACAATAAAGTACCTTGGTGAATTGTACATTTACAGGCTCCTTAGCTCTAGTATCATCTTCGATACTTTGTGGTCTGTCGTAACATTTGGACATCGTTTGTCGCTTTCCGTTTGTTCAATGCGCGACTCTAACTTATCACTTCGCAGCTGATGGCCGTCCTCTACCCGGCCAGGTGGTTCCTCTTGACATGGCCGACGATTTCTTTCGCGTACGGCTGGCCTGCGTTCTCCTCGATACCTGTGGGATGTGTTTTGATCGTGGAACCCAGAAAAAGAAATTGGACAATTTCTTGACGTTTTTCCAGGTCAGCATCTATCTACATGACCATTGTGCCAAGCTTACGCATACTAGTATTATATTCTGTGCAAAGAACCTCTCCCAATGGATGTGGACTTCATGCTGTCAGATTCGTTAGAAGTGAGTCCTTTTATCAACCTTAGACCTTGTTTTTAAGCCCCTTGTAGGCTGTTAGACCAAAATTGACAATCGCGAAGACCTTGGAAGAAGCCGCAATCGCTGTAGATGAAATGTTTAATTCTGCGTATCAAATGACTGGTGCGATTATTTCTGTGAGATTAAGTCACATTTCTCATATTCCTGCGAAGGGGGGGACGATAGTGGCGATGACAGCGACGATGAAGGGGAGAGAAGAGACGAAGATGTTCGCGAGGAAGAAGAAGGGGAAGACTCTGGGGGCCCTGAATCACCTGTGCGTATTTTTAATCGTCTTTCTTTCATGAAACCTAAATCAACTTCATAACACAGCTGGAAGAACGGGCACCTTCACCAGAACAGGAGATTGTCCTTTCGGCTAGCAACAGTCTTCAGGAGCACCTTGGTCCTTCTGAAGAAGCAGACGCAGAGTTTGCCAAAGAGCTGGCCAAGATGGTCACAGATACCTCTGCGGAGTCCAGGAAGGTTGACAAGAAAACAGCACTTGCATTATGGGATTCGGCGGTCCTACCCCCAGCTGTGCGCAAGAGAAGAATTGATGAGACACCGGATGAACCCGATGGGAACGATGAGGCTGGAGCGGGAACGATGACTTTTACGGTGATCACCAAGAGGGGCAACAAACAGAATGTGCGTACCCCCAATACATACCCGTTAACCACGGACGTCCCTGTTATTTATTACTGCATTGAACAGAGTCGCCACATCGCCGTTCCTGCGGCATCCCCATTAGCAGTCCATACTCGGTCAGCCCAGCTGCAAGATAAGGTAGAGCAACAACACTTGAAGCGCCTTGTTCTGGACTACGAACAAAGAGAAGAAGCGGAAGAATTGAAAGGTACGCCTATGTGATATTTCTTAACAAAACGTTAATCCTTGTGGCAGCTCTTGAGACGAGAAATCGCGCTGGGGCCATCAAGATACGTTACGTTGGATAGCACTTGCCTCTTTTTCCTCTTCTTAAATCCTAAGGAGCTTGGGCATCAGACCAGCCTCTCTTGATCAGGCATAGCTGCTGTCAGCAACGACGCTCGTTTCGCTGGGTCTCGAACTGCACCCTACTGCATGGATCCCGCAGGACAATGGCGACGGTCTTTACGTCGCCATCAGACTTGCGTACACACACTACTGCCAATGACAAAACGTCATTGTATGGCATAGGCACAATGAAGTGGGGAGCTTTTTGGTGAAGACGCGGAATATCGTGGCGTGTAGTTGAGCCTCAGATGCCTGCTGGAGCACATACGAAATTAGATTAGTTCTATCATGCTTATCCATAAATTTATATTTTACTCTTCCCGCGAACCTGAAAATGCTGGGGTAAATCTGTCAAAGCAATCCTTTCTGATCCAATCCATGAACTCGGCAGCCATCTGGCAGCTGAGCTTTAGTTTCCTGCCAAGGGTCGGGGCATTTATCTTGATGGGGGATCGGCCATCAGCGCGACCAGTTAGATGTGTGGCTATGCCACATGTACATGACGCGAACCACATTGACATTTTAAACGCGTGGGTCGTCTAGGCAGACCTGCATCTCTTCACCACTCTTCCACCACTGCCTCCTTCCATTGTGTGGCCATGCAATCAACGTCACAGCTGGTTGAAGAACGAGAGCTACCAGAGCTACCGCCGTTCGATCCTCAAGAACCCGCTCGAGTGTCAATATCTCTTGACTCAGCACTCGATTGGCGGGAGGAGCTCAACCAATACGTCCTTGGAGATCAGCTCGGGAAAGGCAAACACGGTGATGTCTATGTCTGTAGAGACTCAACTGTTGAAGATGGCTACGATTTGGTCAGTCTACCTCTTATCAGTGTAACTTTTGCTAATAGTGGTTTCATATAGGCGGTCAAAGCCGTTCGAAAGAGGGACCACCGTGATAAAATAAATATGCTCAGACGAGTCAAACGAGAAGACAGTACACTCAACAGCATTCGAAAAGAGATATCTGTCATGAAGAAGTGTCGGCACGCTAATTTGGTGCGACTGGTTGAGGTAATAGACGACCCACACCAAGAGAGGATCTTCATCAGTAAGTGTAGCATCCTAGACAGTGCCCGATACCTCTAAGGCCATATTATTTTGCAGTAATGGAGAATCTAGCAGGTGGCCCTGTAGAATGGACAGACAACACCAATAAGCCCATCCTAACGCTATCACAGATTCGAAGGATTATGCGCGATACAATCCTGGGTTTAGAGTATCGTGCGTGGTTCATTGACTCCTTCAAGAATTCTTGACAACTGATGCCTCCATTCTGTTTGTTAAGTCCACCATGAGGGTATAATTCATCGCGATATCAAACCAGCTAACCTTTTGTACACGAAGGATAGGCGCCATATCAAGATCGTCGACTTCGGTGTAGCGCATTATATCCCACCAGCTCGACTAAAAGCAAAGCAGGCTGAGACGGGCGAAAAACCTGATATACCAATTGATCCTGCTATGTTTCCTGGCAAGGACCTTCTGAGGGTGGCAGGGACTCCATCCTTTCTTGCACCCGAGGTCGTCTGGTTTCAGGACCAAGAAAAGCAACTATCGCCGTCTCCCTCATACGACACAATATCACCCAGCATTGTCGAAGGCTCGTCAGCAGGACCAATCATTAGACCCCCAAAACAACGGCCTCCAGTTACCAAAGCCATCGATATCTGGGCTTTGGGGGTAACATTTTACTGTCTGCTATTCGGTCACTTGCCGTTCCAAATACCACCATCACTCAACGACAATAACTATCGCAATGAATTTGTTCTTTATCAACAAATCTCCACTCAGGATTGGCCTGTGGACGACCTCATTGCGGCTGATCGTCTGAAATCGGATGGGCGGCATCCAGGTAGCTCGACGTCGGAGGCAGCCTGCATTATTCGACTCTTAGATCAAATGTTACAGAAAGAAGCAAAGCACCGGATACCTCTCTACACGATTAAAGTGAGTATTGCGCTGCTACGACTTTTGTTTCGTGAGCTAACAGGGACTCCCCAGGAGAGCTCATGGCTTCTTCAGGATCTCAAGCACCCGAAAGAGTGGCTTAGACTCACTTCACCACCCTCAGAAACCGCAGTAGCAGTCTGGGTCAAATCTGCCAGCAAGAAATTTCTTAAGCTTATCCCTGGGGCACGCTCATAGAAAGGTTGCAGCTCCAGTATCACCCAGCTTATCTGGAAGTCAACATATCTCGGTGACTTCGTGACAGAATGCCACCCTCGCGATGTTGTCATCTGGACCGCGCCGTGCACTTTACGAGTACAGATCTACCATGCCCTTACATCTTTCCTGTAGACACTATCACAGTCTTGCACAGCATCGTCAGAAGATAGAGAGGATATGCTCATCAACTTCCAGAAAGAGGTCCTTATTATAGACTACATATAATTATATACATAGATGGCCCAAATAGACATTGGAAAGGTGACTTCGGTTTCGCGTAAAAGCGCTCTGGGGTACATGCGCACACGTGATAGGACACGATTCGCCTTGTGACCGAGATTTTGGCGAGGACAAAGTGCTCTGCGTCGTGCTGTCAATATCTCTTGCTCTCCATCTCTAAAATCTTGCGTTATTCACTTCTTGACGGCCACATTGTTCCGAACATGTCGATGAAAGCGGTAAGTGATTGGACTTTATTACCCCTAACACCACCGATACTAAGATCGCGCTGTACTAGATCGTAAAATGTGATTATCCTACCTCATCCGAGTCTGCATTGAAACTCATGAAATTTCAAAGCCGTCATATCTGGCGACTCGTTGATTCTTCGCGGACGACCTGGTCCTCAAGGGCAACCTCCCAAAGAGAGGTATACCCTTACCACGTCGTCGCACATGACAGGACTTGACTGACGCCCCGACGTCGACAGAGTTTTGCATATTGCTGACCTGTCAGCTCCTCGATTAGGAACTTCAACCCGAGATGATGAGGTGAGTTAAGCACTCATAAATGATTCACATGAACTAATCATCGCGTGACAGCCTTGGGGATTTGAAGCACGAGAATTCCTTCGTCAAATCTCAGTTGGCAAAGAAATCTCCTTCACTTCAATACACTCCCTGCCTAGCAATGACGATGTTCCACGCGACCTTGGAAACGCTGAGATCGGGGGAGTTGATCTGGCCTCTGAACTCTTGAAAAATGGCTGGGCAAAGTTGAAGGAGATCAAACGTGAGGCTAGCGAAGAAGACAACAAGAAGAAGGACCTCGAGAATGAGGCAAAAGCTGCAGGAAAGGGTATCTGGAACCCTCATGGACCAAAGGTATGTCTGTAACCTCAGCACAAATTCATCATCTCTTACCGTCAAGCATAGGCTCACGCTGTTCACCATACAATGCCAGCTGACTCTCAAGCCTTCGTATCCGAATGGAAAGGGAAGCCACTCGAAGGTAAATCTACTTCGATCGTGGTCCTTATATACCCTTGTTACTTACATTGAGCCCAGCACTCGTCGAACAAGTAAGGGACGGCACAACAGTGCGTGTACGTTTATTCATGCCCGATGGCGAACACCAAATCGTGAACATCGCATTGGCTGGTGTACGGAGTGCCAGAGCATCGTCGAAGCAAGGCGAACCTTCTGAACCTTGGGGTGAAGAGGTAAGGTTTTCAAACCCCGTTCAGGAAAGATTTGCTGATATCCTTGTAGGCAAAATTCTTCACAGAATCTCGGTTGCTTCAGAGGCCAGTGCGAGTGCAAATCCTCTCTCTGCCTAGTGCTACCGCCACACCCTTTCAAAGTACAGCGACGACAGCTGCCCCGCCAGCCAGCATTTTTATTGGAACAGGCTCGTGACAATGCTGCTATTACGAGGGGAAAAGGCATACTGATGTTGCTTTCCACAGTGATGCACCCTGCTGGCAATGTAGCTGAGCACCTTGTCGCAGCCGGACTTGCACGGGTTGTTGACTGGCATGCCGGCATGCTTGCAAGTGGTGGCGCCATGGAACGCCTTCGAGCAGCTGAAAAAGCTGCCAAGGAGAGACGGTTGTGTCTGTACTCTAACGTGCCTACTGCTACTTCCAGTGGCAAGGCAACAGGAACGACCTCCAACGGCACCGTCAGATCCTTCGATGCCACTGTTATCCGTGTCTGGAGCGGCGATCAGGTCTCTGTTGTCGAAAAAGAGGGTAGCAGTGAACGTCGTCTACAACTAAGCTCAACAAGAGGTCCCAAGTACGGCCAAAATTTCTCATGTTTTCCGGTTACTCATATCATTCTTCGGTAGACTCGCCGATCCTCGGCAAGCCTTCTATGCACAAGAGGCCCGAGAATTCCTTCGCAAGAAACTCATCGGCAAACATGTTAAGGTCAATATCGACTTTGTGCGACCTCGTGAGGGTGAGTTCGAAGAACGTGAATGTGCCACAATCCGTTATGGTGGCCATGGCGCGTAAGCAACCTCCACTTTTCGTCACACCATTTTTTGATGGTTTCTTTAGCAATATCGCGGAGCAGTTGGTAGAAAAGGGTCTGGCAAGCGTCGTGCGCCACAAAAGAGACGATGAAGACAGATCACCAGATTATGATAAGCTAATGGCAGCTGAACAAGCGTGAGGAGAAATATTCAAAACTTTGACCTATTCTTATTAACATTGTTTATAGTGCAGTGGCCGAACAGCGAGGCATTCATTCTGGAAAGGAAGTACCTCCACCCAAACAGCCTCTAAACATCTCAGAAGTATGTTGTCACGTTGCTCGTCAGGATCATTAATTGACGGCTCTGTAGACAAGCAGCCGCGCACAAACTTTCTTGAATGGTTTTAAACGGCTAGGGAAAGTACCAGCCGTCGTTGAATATGTAGCTGCAGGGTCTCGCTTCAAGTCCGTCATTTCATTCGCTCTTTCTTATCTCATGTCTAATCACTGACATTGCCGCAGAATCTTCCTACCAAAGGACAATCAAACCCTGACCCTTGTTCTTGCGGGTCTGTCAACCCCTGATAAACGTCACTTATTTGGGCACTCAATTTCTCTCTAATCTTTGCAGGCATCCGGGCTCCAAGAACTGCACGCAACGCATCTGAGAAAAGTGAACCGTACGGAACTGAAGCCTTTGAATTTGCTACAAGGCGATATATGCAAAGAGATGTAGACTTCGAAGTCGAAAGTATCGATAAATCGGGTGGCTTCATTGGCTCGCTCTATATCAATAAGACAGAAAACGTTGCTCTTACCCTGGTAAAAGAAGGTCTTGCCACTGTACACTCATTTTCGGCCGAGGGCCTATCGTGGGCACGACTACTCACTGAAGCTGAAGTGAGTCATCGCGTTTGTTGTGGTGGATTCTCTCCAACTCATGGTGACTCTGTAGGAGGAGGCCAAGAAGACGAAGCGTAACGTATGATTTATTTATCTGATGTTTCCCGTACGCAACTTACGCATTACTACAGATTTGGAGCGAATACGACGAAGAGGCTGCTAAAGCTGCTGAATCCACAGAAGACAACGAGAGTGAGGCTGGCCCATTGAAGTCCGAATACCTTGACGTCATAGTCAGCGATGTGAGGACAAAGAATGGCTTCTCCTTCTCCGTTCAAATTCTAAACACTGAAGGTTCAAAATCCTCTCATTTTTCGACATTTAACTGACACGACTCTTTTTTCAGGTATTGCATCTTTAGAGAAGCTTATGCGAGAATTCTCGATACATCATAAATCGTCTGCTGCCTCTCCTCCTGGATTTGTGCCGAAAGGAGGTGACCTGGTATCCGCAAAATTCTCAGATGGTGCCTGGTATCGAGCGAAAGTCCGCAGATCTTCTCCTCTGAAGAAAGAAGCGGAAGTGACCTTCATCGACTACGGAAACCAGGACACAGTTGGTTTTTCGAACATTCGCCCCCTTGAGCCGAGGTTCCGGTCATTGCCTGGGCAAGCCCACGATGCGCGCCTCAGGTTCGCTGCAAATCTTCATTTGAACGTTCATCTGACTGACTAGTCTGCCAGCTTCGTCAAGCTAGTAGGCCCAGAGAGTGACTACCATGCCGAGGCAATCGATCGCTTCCGTGCAATCTGCGAAAATCGCAAGCTAGTCGCCAACATTGACCACAAGGAGGGTCAAACCCTACACCTGCGTCTCATTGACCCCTTAAATCCAGTTGTTGAAGGGGATCCTTCTGCCTGCATCAACGCCGACCTAGTTGCGGAAGGCCTAGCCTCTGTGGATCGCAAAGGTTGCAAGTACCTTGCTTCCTATCCTCAAATTCTTAAGAAGTTGCATACTTCGGTCCTTGAGGCAAAGCGTGACCGGGCTGGCATGTTCGAGTTCGGTGACGTCGAGGAAGATGATTAGTCGTCTGTGCCTTCAAATCACATATTTACTGCACTATCTACCCCAAGTGTTTAGCTATAATCCAACAACAGCATTTTTTGGCTCAAGGAGCTGACAACTTCATGATCGTTCAAGTTGTACTACGAAAATATCAGACTTTTTGAAGAGGTCCTGGGCAAGACCTTCCCATATGGCTACCGGATTGTTGACACTGTAAAATGAATAACATGAGCGTTGAGAGCGTGTCCACGAAAGTCACAAAACGACACACGTTTCCATCGTCAGTGGGTAGTTTATATCAGCCCAATGAGCTTGCCACTCTAATTATTTCGTGAGTGGTGATTTTACGTGAATTCATGTAAACCAACCTTCAGGTTCATTTGGATCATCTACCCCATAGCCCAACCTCCAGGTAATACCTTGGACGACATTGGTCAAGCTGTAAATGGACATCATCCCTGGTCAGCCCATCACATCTGAGACCTATCAAAACCCGGACATACAAGTCTGGGGGTGCCAAAGTGTGGTTCTTAAGTTTCGCCGACTAGGTTTGTCACAATATTCTGAATGAGATCATCGCATATACTCCAGGATGTATCGCAACCTCACCTTTACTTGGGTGTCCATGCCAGTGAAAGAGGTCGACTGACCACCAACTGTGCCACAGTACTCCTGGCGCACATCCGATTTGCCACCTAATACAACCGTTCGGACACCATCTTTCTTCGCCATAGTCACCTGAGAGGTCGTCAGCGGGCAGACTCACAGGAATTGTATATAATGCATACGGCAAAAAGAGAGCAAGAGCTTGCACATCTAATGAGCACAAGTCAGCCGCCTTGAGTATAATCGTTCGGAAAGATGAGGAACATACCGTCCGTTGGACACAATTAGAACATCCTCCGGTTTGAACAGGCCAACATCAGGAGGATCCCATCTGAACGGTTGGCATTCCTGGCCTAATCTATGCATTGTGTTAGCGTTCATCACTCTGAAATACCAAATCCCTGTCATGCGCAGTACCTCTGACTGAAAGAGTCTTCATGACCATTGATAATTACATCAGTCGGTTTCAACCAATCAATCGCGGGAGGGAACGGATAGTTAGAAGCGTTCGTCCATTGTACTGAGTTGTACAAGAGAAGTTCGTCAGGATCGCCACCATTCACTGTAGCTTGCACAATCAAACGAGCCAAAGGGCCGGCGCGCGTGGTAGTGTCAAGTCCTGCCTGCGGTTCGGTGGTTTCCTTGGGACCTATGATCT
>Ga0247741_1001271_pt1 | contig 14025 bp, 14 predicted proteins | sample UWRJL213509R2_FD_180945 | JGI IMG/M metagenome (GOLD analysis project Ga0247741, IMG submission 180945) | Plant litter microbial communities from Arlington Agricultural Research Station in Wisconsin, United States - UWRJ-L213-509R-2 | ecosystem: Environmental > Terrestrial > Plant litter >... | reverse complement strand
TACCTGAGATCAATAATTCGGTTGACTCGATCGTCCGCTTTTTCTCCCAACTGTCACCCAGCGATGCGGATCGTGCGCTCGTGTTCCCTATCTGCTTTGCAGGTTGCATGACAAACGATTCGTCAAGACGAGATTTCCTCAAGGGCCGCATTCGTAACCTGAACGAGAGTCATGGTAACCTACTGCAAGTAGGCAGATTAATGGAGGCAGTATGGCAGAAGCGCGATGTTGGTGGTAAAGAGGTAGACGTGCGCGAGACAATACAAGAACAAGGACTCAAGCTGCTCTTACTTTGAAGGAATGATTTGACGACCTAGATAATGAATCGTTCAAAGTTTATGATTCGATTAGTTGTATATTTTATTGGCGGACGCACCTAATCCCCCCAACCCACTTGCACATATTTACCCAACCTACTTATTCCTCACATCTCGTCTACCATCACCTCACTGCTCTGCGCTGTCGCCGTCTTCAATTGTATTTTTCGTACCAGTCGCCTGTCCTATAATATATTGTCAGTCTTGTATTGCAGTACTTTTGAGCTAAACCAAAAAGCATGCCTGTTATAAGTTGGCGAGTTGCCGTGGGGGGCGCTCATCGATGAAGGGCGCCATAGTATAGGTGTCAAGAGCTGTACAGTCCGCGGCCCGTCACGGCCATAGAAGGCCTAGTCGAGCGCCATCGATTTCGTTATGTATATAATTCCTTGAGTTGGGCGCTCGAAGGGCTTGAGAGAAATTTTTGAGAAAAGCAAGGTTAATCCTAGAAAAATAGAGAGAAATGTGGTCAGCATCGATGTGATCCAGACACGGTGTAGGCTTTATAAGAACAGACCTGGCTGCGTCGAAGTGAAGAAATTTGCCAGTCGTGAACCGCAAGGCCTTATGAACATCGGTCGGAGACGTACATTTTCCGAAGCCACCGGGAATTGCAATAGGCGGATGCTGTGGTCGAATTTCGTCGGTCAAACTGGGCCCAGACTTTCAGAAACTTTAGCGACAGACAGCAGGGTGTGTGAAGAGGTGGTGGTGGTAGAGAACGAAGGAGGATGCAGCATTCATGGGCGCGAGAGGTGCTGGGTGGTCAAGTTTATCCCGGTGCGACCGGGAAATGTGGTGTTCGACTTCCTAATTTGGTTGTTTGGCATTGGCATTTGCCTGAGCGCGCACTCTCCTGCCCTCCTCTTCTGCCATTCACAGTTATTCTAGACAGCGCTCAGATACGCCCAACATCCACAGCTTCTCTCTGCTGACCCCAATGCCGAGTTGCCCTGTTTTTCGGCTTCTACGGCTTCATCTTGATTGAATACTAACGCCACTATACTTTGTGCTGCCCGGAGAAATTCGCTCTTCGCTGGGCGCTGGGACGATGGGCGCCCACCCATGTCAAGTCATTATCCGGCAGATTGATAACAGCTGACAAAATTTTAGGACCAAAATTCTATAACGCCGCAAGCAAGGCATAAATACAACGGGTGCTTGTACTTCATGAGCGCTCAACTTTTCCCTTCACATCCTCGTAGCGCTCTGCGTGTTGATATTTCAGGACCTTTCAACTCTCGTGAGGCGCTGGTTGAACGATCTTAGGTGCTGCCCATAGGCGCCTCCTGTTATATTCTCGCCCTACTCTTATACTTGTCTCTTTGGATCTTCCCCGAAAACATAGATAAACCCTCTTCCGAGTCTTTCTAGATCCAACCTTCATATTGCATTCGAAGATTTACCACCTACCGGAATCTCAGGAATCGCGAGTCACAACACTCTTGCATTCCAGAATGTCTTGTTGACCCTGCTGCAAGAGACGCTGCGTCGTGCCCTTTGTAATATCCCGCCCTATCGAAACTGTTGTTCAGATCTTGGCTTTCTACAAGCACAACGGAAATTATCCACCCTTACTATTCGCGGTCCGAAAGGTCGGGCGTTCTACATCTCGTTGACTGTTTCATCAAACTCAACGGCAGCCTTCCTGACATGCTCCTACCTGTGGTAACTCTTCTACTGGACTCTCATGTCTTTCCATCAACTGCTTCCGTTATTCTTAGACCCATCATGACCCTATCGAGCCATCATGCTAGCTTGCAGTCCCCTCTTGACACACTGGAGCTGATGAAACGAGCCTTTGCTTTGCATTGAGATTTGAATGCTGAACAAGCATCTCGGCTCACTATGCGTAAGCTTCTGACGATCCATCCATACTGATGAGTCACTAACCTCTCGTGGAGCAGGTATCTCTCACAATCTTGGTTACCCATATTAGCCGCGAATGAATCCTTTTTCGTGAAGAACGGTCGCCCTACCTCGATCACTGACTCGAGAGCAGGCCGAATATCCCATGGGTCTCTTATTCATCATTCTACGGCAATACTTAGGCCTCAAACCTCACCTCTACGATCATGAAACTGATAAACTGAATTTCCAGGCCAGTTCACTCTCTGCAACACAACAAACTATATTCGACAACCGTGCCTCGTGGTATTCCGCTCCCCTTTACCGAGAAACACGAAGGAACCCCCACTCCCTCCGTGATCCTTTGTGCGTTCCTGCATATGGTAGGCAAGGGATTGCATCACTATTTGTTCCAAAGAAAGACTCATCATAATTCCTTCGTCTCCTTCCATGCGAAGTCCGCTGTTTTCTCTACTGCGCGGGGAAAGTGATGGCTGTATCTTCGAATCGAACCCAATGCACGGTGCTTAAAATAGTGACCGGTCCGGGTATTTCCGTTTCCACTTTGGCGGCGCCAACGATTTCCTCCTTTCGACATGGTCCGTCGAAGACGCACCCTTTGGCTCTCGATGGACCCCACCAGATAGCATGTTATATGATTTATCATTGCTTCTGGGCCTTGAATCTACTGCGATCGGCGCAATATTTCCAAGTATGGGCAAAACGTCAAGATGTTACTTTCATGTGCGGCGTATCAGTATCATCCCCTGATCTAGGCTGTAGTCTTTGCACTTTGCAACAAACCACGGTTATCCAATCGGTGGATGACATGATGATAATGGTCAATGTCTACCTTTAAACGATCAAGATCAACATCGAGATCTCCGAGCGACAGACATTCAATGGCGAACGTATGGTTGGATGTATCCATTAGCCTCCAAACTTCGATGGAGAGTCCGGTCGAGACAGGTGGCCTAATATTAGTCGAAGGTCAATGCTGCGATGGCTTACAGGTGACATTCGTTTTCGACAAGAAACTCCTGGGCATTTACGACGATATCGGACATCCGGCGTTTCCACTGCAATTTCGCCCTTTGGACGCCATCCGGAGAAACTTCGATTTCGCAGGACGGGAGAAGTGGACTCGTATTCATATGATGTACGCCACATCGCATGATGCTTGTAGTTGATCAAGGCTGAGGCCGACTCCTTGCGTCTGTCTAATATTTCAGATGCCATATTTTTTCATGTGTATTGCGGTCGCACACCCGAGGAACGCCTCTCGGATTTGTGTGGGAAATGAAAGGGCATATCCGAGTCTACGTATGTATCTGGGATAATAGTTCATGTAGTTGCGACAGATAGAACACAAAAACTGAACTCTAATGCATGAAGAACTTCCACCTTGGTGCTTATGATGGTGATTATTATTTTCCAGGAACAGAATGGCGCCTTCTGTGAAAGTTGTTCAATGGAGAATGATCAGGGCCTGAGTAAACACCACGACGACCACTGAATTGTTACAAGAGCCACCACTGATATGCCTTACAATTATCAAGCATCCGTTGCGACTACCGAATGTGATCAAATATTTCTTCAACCACGCGGCTCACTACGTAATCAAACGAGGTGGATTTTGTATTCCAGCGATTATTGTTGAATGCTTGAGAGGAGTCAGCAATTGCTTTTCCATCTTCCGTGATTATCGACTGGATACCTAAAACATTGGCCATGCGGCGACCACATGTCTGAGAGGAGTACAAGAAACGCGTTCTCCGTTTTCCCTGATATCACAAAGGCTTCTTTAAGCGTACCAAATCCTGTAATTTCGGTATCACGACCGTCCCCTCCAGTGTGCGATCGAAATATGTCCGTCTAAACCGATCCTCCGTTAGCCGACATCCGTAAAAGGAAACCAAGTACACCTGTACTTGGTCAGGGCCGTCCACCTCATCCCCACTTTCGCTTTCGTCTCGCACTCGGAACTCTTCTCTCCGATGATGACGACCAGCAACGACCGGGCGGATGAAGTGGGTCTTCATTCAGGAGTTTCCAAAGATATCACTCAGGTACTGTGAATATTTTGAGACTGTTCGACGTAGGGCTTGTGCTCCATGAAGAGAATGAATGCGCAACCTTATCACCGTGTCCCCGCTCCCCCGCTCTCAGAGGCCGAGACGGAAGTCATGGGATTCTGACCTCACCAGTAATTATCACGGGCAACCGGTGACCGCCCCTTGGGATCCCGCCTCCCCAATTCGGACTCCATCCTCGACGGACAGTCGGACTAGTCTTGCTCCAACGGAACTTCTCCTAGTCTGTGTATACGCGTTCTACGGGATCGATGGGACGCTAGGTCTGGTGACTGGACCCAAGTATCCCTCTCATCTCATCTCGCAAATTTTCAAAGACAAAAGACTGAACAGTATCGGAACTGCGACATCCCCGACTCAATACAATTTCCAATGTGAGTCGCATGGGATGCAGCCATTTCACTTTGCAGTCTACTTGACTGGCGAACAAAAGTTTTTTTTTGGTCGCTTACGCCACAACGGCTCCTGCCTCTACTCGTCAGTACTTCTACTCGCTCGCGGCGCGGTCACTGGAAGCATCTGGTGAAAGGCGTCAGGCCAGGACCACATGGAGAAAGTACGGATTGCCTAAACTGCTCACCTCATGTCCAGACTTTCCTCACGCGCATTCTTTCATTTTCGAGAGCAATTCCAGGGTCTCGAAGTTTGGATTCTAGGATTTCATGTCTTGCAGATCTGATCCTTGTGGGATTTCGAGAGATTCTTATTGGCGAAGTCGGTCTCTTCTCGGATTCCCCCTTCAAGGAACCACATCTGATCACCGTCTCGAAAGCAGCATCAACCTCCAACGAAGGATCAATGGGGTGCAGATGATCTGCATAAGTACGACTGGACTCTGACAATAACTTGTGATCGAGATCGTGATTAGTTCCCCTGGAGTGCCTTTATGCACATCACCATCATCCTGGAGTTGACGATATGTTTAACTCCTTGATTAGATGAATATACATTGTTTTGGTTTACAACGAAACTTGACGACGATTTGGGGGATCTATGCGTACTTACGGCCAACTTACTCCAACTTATGGGTTGGACACATGGCGATCCTTCCCCCGTGTTGGTCGGGGGTGCAGTGCACTTGCTCAGGAGGCGTGTGTGAACATCACCTTCTCGGGAACAAGATTGTTGTTCAACGACATGCCCAGATGATATATGAACTTCTTCATAGTCTTCTTCATTATATAAGGCTTTTGAAGATGCTTTATATGGAGCTTTTATGCACATCAGCTGCCATGGCTTTATGGTCGGATAAGTATAAGTCTGCTGTCTGACATGGTGCATATTTTGATGCGAGGCTATTTATAGCAAGTTGAGATTCGAGATAGCCCGTATTCGCATGGTGAGCCGCCTATAAGTCCTAGGACTTTGTTGTTTGACATCACAAGCATATGAGACCGCATAGCATAGCAGCGTCCCATATGAATGACGCTACTTAATCTCGCTGGGACAGTTATGCATCAGCTTGGCTACTGATTCTTTAACGTAACCATTCTCTAGGTATGCAATGCAACACATGATCTCGGAATATAGAGGAATACCTCGAAGCTCGTTGGTCACGACCCATGTATATACATTTGGTCGCCTTTGAGTCCTCATCGCAGTTGATTACGCAGGGATGGCTGGATTAATCCAGAAGTAGCACACCAATCAAATCACTGTTTGTCTTTCGAGCCATTCGATGTTGATGTGGGAAAAACGAGCTGGTTCCGTGAGCCAAGTTGAACTGGTTGAATCCTTCGGATTGAGAAAGATCTCATGGTGGGACTGTCATTGTAAGATTGGATTGAATACGACCACGCAGGTTGAATGTCTTGACTTGATCGGATGTTCCAAGAATACAGCCTATGAGGTGATGACTTCATGTTCTCATTTCAGGATGCATATAGTGCAATGGAGTGATTTGAATCTTCAATTTGCTGGCAATTGAAGAAGATATCGATGGCGAACTTCTACACAAAGAATATTCTGACTGGTATGAGAATAGAGAAAAATGGTCTTCCTTTGTCAGCAGAGCGAGAAGGACGAAATTTGATGTACGTTATAAGGGGTTTTGTAGTTATACCACCCAAGAATTATGAAGCTGACGAGTATTGTCCGCGAGCGCTAAACTCCACTCGCGCCGCCACACGCATCAACGTCGGGCCGCGTCGCACGTGTGATATAGGGGAGCCCGACAACAAACCAGCGCTTATATTCTGTAACGACGCGCAACGTTTATTCAAGTAGCGCGACACAATCAGACCGAGCAATGTAGCTGCTGCATAGAGAGTATATGCGTGGTCTAGTACGGGTGACTGCGTTTATTGAGATCGCCCGTCGGAAGTACGAAGCCTTACCGTGACGCAGAAGAAGACCTCCAATGGTGACCGAGCATGAAATCACAGGCGGTGATACAGACCATGCATCGCAACGGAAAGAATTCACTAGTCAAACGAGGACAAGTGGCAAGATCGACTCTATTAAGCACAAGAAGTTATATCACAGTCCAAGACGAGCGGCTGACACATCTCTGGACAACTATACGACTACTAAGGCTAGGACGAAGGCAGGGTTACATCTGCGACCACCTCAGACCAAGGTTGGCAGCAAGTGCAACAAACAGCACGCCGCACAACACAGTTGGGCCATACTTGTCATAGTACAGGCCTTCCGCGTGACGCTCACGGAGTTTATAGGAGCGGTAGACGAAGATTCCAGCGGAATAGGCGATAGCGAGGAGGGCGGCGAAAGTGAACAATGCTGCGCTAATGAGACCCGGCCCATCGTCGGGTGGAATGAAGTTGAGCAGAGTAGTTGCAATTGTGCCAATGAATACTGCATTGTTGAGCCATTTCTAAAAAAGAGTGGGGGATGAGATCAAGAAAGGGAGTTGAGGGTGTTGTCAAGATCCTCACCAAGAACGTCCTCTCTGCGGCGAAATAGACCTTGGGCTCGACTCTCACAGGGACCGAAATCCTCTTCCCTTGCGGAGCTCTCCAACTCCTCTCCACAATCCTATCCTCTGCATCTCTCCTCCGAGGTCCCCCGAGTGCATTCTCCTCCTCCACCTCATCCGCTGTACGATCATCACGGTCTTCTCCACTTCCGCTGTTCACCCGATCATCCCTCTTCCTAGGTGCTGTGACACTTTGACTCCTGGACTGCGTTCGAGAATGCGCCCTTGTCGAAGGCCGGGAAGAGGATTGGTTCTTGTGCTTGCGCATAAGCCGACGCTGTTCTTGCTCTTGCGCACCTCGAAGCTTTGTCTTGAGGGTCTCATCAAATGCGGTGGACGGAGCGAGCGGGTCGATGGAAAGAGTTCGTGTTTTGAGCTTCTTAGAGAGTGTCGACTCCTCTCGGTGTATCTTGGGGCGTCGGCTGTTAGCTTGCTCCCCATTGGCAGGGACAATTTCGCCTGTGGAAGGTTCCTCCGTCCCAGCATCACCATTATCTTTAACCTTACCAGCATCCTTGTTCTTTCTGGTCTCCTCCTCCACTTCCCTCCTCTCCTTCAACATCTTTTCACGATACTCAATCGCAGCTTTGACCTCTGCCCCACTCAGACCAGTACGTTTGCCTTCATCCTTAGCAGGTCCGAAGCCCTCATCGTCGTCATCTTCACCTTCCGACAGGGGCTCGGTGTAAGACGCTGCAAGGACGACTGGCGACGAGGATCCGCCGGAGTCGGATTCCGTCTCCGTTGTTGGAGGTGATTTGGCAGGCGTAGCGGTGGACCGTGATGATGGATTGGAGGAAAAACCTGAAGGGCGTTCGATGACAGATAGATAGCCAGTGTCGGGTTTGAGGATGTCAACATCCACTGCAAAGAGAAAATAAGATATCAGATATGTTGAATACCTAATAAAAGGATATGTATTCACTCTGAGGAAGCCAGAATGGCACCAGATCGACTCGATTGGGAAGGAGAGTAGCACATCCGTGAATGAATTTGCTGTTAATGCCAACCAAGAATCAGCCCCTCGTCAGATCCAAAGTTCTCAAAGGACGAACCTAAACTTAGGTACGGCCTCCACAAGATGCGACTGGACTAGATCAGTCACCCACTTGGGAGGTTCCTGTCCGAACTGAGTCTGCAATTTGACCTCGAGAACACCATATCTGACAGATGTGAACAAGACATCAGCACTTCACAAAATTCCTCAAGGACGGAAACGAACTTGAAGATCTCCTTATCCTCTGGTGGCAACTGCTCGAAGGGGAAGTCAATACCGATATCCTCCCTGCGCCAGTTATCCTTCGACCGTGCACGTCCATCCCAATTATCCTCTCGCACCATCGTGAGCTCCGTATCCAGTGAAATGCGGACACGCGCATCACCTGGGAGCTGGAACGCAGTGCGGTTGTAGAATGAACGCATGACTGATATATAAATCATAAGTTCCTGTACTTGTGGTATGATATTACTAAAATCAAACTTACCAGGCTCTAGCTTCTTCGTCAAGATTGCGTATTGGACTTCGTTTGCCAGCTGGATCATACTGTCGACCTCCTGTTGCGATTTCTTCCCTTTCTTCACGAGTTGCTGGAAGTCAGCATCAACTGTATACTCGCCTCGTAGGAATGGGTTGACGAGGTGTTCCTTCAGCGGGAAGCGGGCTTTGACAGACTTCTCGCCTGTCCAGTCTTCACGATGTGTCTTGCGCTCCACAAAGATCTGGGGCCGAATCAGAGATGATTGGTAAAGTCAGGCAGCTACCAACCGTCTTATTATCAACATCCCCATACCACCGCAGACGAACGGCCTCTGCTCCTTCCGTTTTCTCCAATCGACCAAGATAGAGCTCTAGATCCTCGTTGTCAAAGTAAATAGAGGTGATAGCTTTGTACAAGACATGAGTCGTATGATTTTGAGAGAGAGAGAGGTGACGTACCAGCATCTTTAGGATCAAACTCCTTGTCGGGGTTAAAGACTGGACTATATGAGCTTATTTCCAGACTCGAGTAGGATTGGGCACACCTAATACAGGTAGATTGCGTAGGATGGCCAGCTTGAGGGGAAGTAGGTTGTCCGGATGGACCCAGTATTTAGTCGTCTGCCGAACGAACGCACTCTGATTGCCTCCAGCACTAGAGTCTCCTTGCACAGGATGACCGCGCGTGCGCACAAGATCATACAGCTTAGACAACTTGACGATAAGTGCATCCCAGTTGTATTTGTAAAATGGCCGCTTCTCCAGGTAATCCTGGATAAATGTTGACTTGAGAGGGAGCTTGGTTTGTTTCTAGATAGCTCTTTGTTTAGAAATGCCGACGATTAAATTTCCATCCACGACTTACGTCGTGTTTCTACACCAACAAAGTTAGCTGTGTGATTGTTCAACAAGAGGCGCGACTACCCACCTTCAATATCTTCATGAAACCGGTGATATTCAGCTTCGTGTACAACGCCAAATCATGCACGTCTGCAACAAGAATTGCAACTTCTTCCTCTAGCCCATGGAATCGCTCCTCAAGTGCGTCATAGGACTCTTCGGAATGTTCACCCTCGTCGTCCGACAAATCATCGTCCGAACCCTCATCTTGGGCGTACGGATCTTGCTGCTGCTGCTGACCTTCCGGATCCGAAGAGGTCTTTGGTTGGTCGTCCGAGAGCTCCTCTTCAACTAGACGCTTCACGTCCTTCTCAGCCTCGCGAATGCGGCGCGACAGCTCCGATGTCTGTTGGACAATTCATGTACTGCACTAGCACATAATTTAGCTACGGACCTTTGACTTTTGGAAATCGTGAATCTTGTCAAGCTCCCGCGTGAGCATTTCGGTGAACTCTCTTTCATCCTTTTCTATCCACCCAGTCGAGGATGTCGTCCGGTTCTAAGAAGTCAAAATGGGTCAAATTCCTGATCCGTCAGCGGCATCATAGCACACACCTTTAGCTCGCGCTTCAACAAGTTATAGTCCAAATAGAATGGACGCCATTCGTTGTACAAGTCGGTCTGGAGAAAGGAAGGTGTTAGAGAACATAGGAGCAGTAAATTGAACACTGACGCTTATCTTGACGCCAAACTTCATGGTGGTGGTGGTGGTGGATAAGAGCAGAAAATCTTCACGTCAATGACCTATGTTTGTATCAAGACTCTCCGTGGACGTCCTTGGAAGAAACGAACGACGAACGTGCGTGGGCGACCTGAAGAAGCAGAGGAAGAATCCGAAGCGAATTTCAGGGGCATTGACAGATCACGTGGGTACCGATATTCTGTTTTCGCCTAGCCTCATTATTGAGTCATCTCTAAATTCTTCCACATCTGCGCCAGTTCTGTGCTCAGCCAGAGAGCGCTTAAGGCTTTGATGGCACCCAACTACTCTTCAACACAGGCTTCAACACCACTCGGACATCGGCCACGGCTAAATGCAAGGACCAGTTCCGAGCCTATACCGCGAACTAAAATTCTGCTGCTCGGGCTGCGCAGGTAAGCGCTCGTTTTAGGACCTGTCTCAAGTTTTTCTCTGCGTGTTCTAAAGCTGTTTCCCTTCACAGATCAGGGAAAACGTCAATACAGCAAGTTCTATTCAACAATCTGCCGCCCAAACAGACCTTCTACCTCGAGACGACGATGCGCATCGTTAAGCACCAAATAGAGTCGGTGACATCAGTCACTCCTTTGTCTCGGTCTAAATTTTTAAATTAGCACCGTCATTCCAATCGAGCTGTGGGATTGTCCAGCAAACACTACTGTCGAGTCGCTGGGGGTGCCATTATCCCAGTTCTCTACTATCATCTTCGTGATTGACATCAGAGTATGTGCTGCCTGCATTCCGAATCGTTTCCTAACTAACGAATCACCAGGACTTATACAACCAACCCATATCAAAACTGGTTGAATTCATTGTTGCTTCCTATAATGTGAATCCTGATATAAGCCTCGAAGTGTTTGTCCACAAAGCGGAGAAACTTCAGGAGGACGACAAAATAGGTGCGTCCTGTCATGCAGTTACCCGAACATAGCTAATTCACAGACAGAGAACTTTAGGCAGATACATGAACGTGTTTCTGATAGGTTATTGGATATTTCTCAAGACTATGAGCAGATGCAACTCAACTTCCATCTCACTTCGGTTTATGACCACTCATTACATGAGGCCTTCTCAAGGGTGTTGCATAAACTCATTGAATCGTTGCCGTATCTTGAAGAGCTTCTAAACGTATTTTGTGCAGTAAGCGATGTTATTGAATGTCTCGGACTACGCCTGATTTTTCGTAGAATTCCCAATCACCAAAAGCATTCCTATTCGACACCAGATCTAGGCTGTACATCGCTACAGACGCTTCCCCTGTTGATTCTGCGACTCACAACCTCTGCTGCGACTATCTACTCATGCTGAATTCATTTGGACCACTTTACAAGTATGTGTTGTCGTTACGACGCTACAGGCACTCTCTTATTTTTTGTAGGTCAATATCTGCTAGCCCACATCGGCAACGGTACCTTGCAGGCAATCCCATGCCTGATACACCCCCACCTTCGGCTCGATCCCAATCCACTTCCCAGTCTCATTCGACAGCCTCCTCCCACTCCCCCACCCCACTCATACTCAACGGGAACTCCAACAGCCGCAGAAACGGGATGCTCTCCCCGACATCCCCTACCTCAACAGTTTCGTCGACCATTGTTGGCGCCCGGACCAACGGCAGTCATACATCAGGTCCTCCAACTCCTACTCAACTTACTCAACCCACCCTGTCATCACGTCCGTCATCTACATCTGTACACAACTCCATCTCCACATCATCATCGTCCGCAAGCCTCATGCACAACACACAACCTCCGCCCCACCCCAGCGGCAACAACGGCCACCCCACACGTCTCCGTTCAAAAGATCTCTTTTACCCCTCTGCATCTACAACGCTTTCCACACCGTCGGCACCTTCAGGTAGCGGCACAACGCTAACATATCACCTAATCACAAGGCACCTCGCTTTATTGGCACTGATACCTACGGCGGTGTATGAGGAGCGTCGGGGGCTGGTGGAGTACAATGTAGTGTTTTTCAGAGAAGGAGTGCAGGAGATATGTGATGTTGAAGAGGAGGTTAGGGGGGCCGGCTAGTCGCGTATGCGGTGAAGCACGTTCCGTGGTTGTCAGCCAATGGCGGCAAGACTCTTACGAGCCACTGCCGAAGTCTGTCACTTTGGTGGGATGAGTATGTTGAGGTTGGGAATGTATTTGAAATCAGCTTCCACGTCTGCTCCGTTAAGCTTTGTGCTTTAGACGAACGATGTCAGTGAAAGCACTCGTCCTTACTGGATTACCATATCATAGAATAGCTTAGTTAGCCGGTTTGCTAGTTCTTCCTTGAATGTTAGTCAAGTTGTACAGGTAGGGTACTACTTGAATACATGTTGCTAGCCTTGCCGGGATTTAGGTGATGCATCTGCAAAGTTGTTCGGCCACTCCGTTGACCGTCAAACCGCCAAAGGTTTTACAACCTGTGGTCTTGGACCAGTGCATACTTTGCATTCACTTTGCTTAGTCTACTCGAGTACAGTCCACCTACTGCGAAATGCACGTGGTGTACTTGCTGTACCAATTGCACACTACAATAGAACTTTCTACCATGGGTCGGGTCTATTAACTCTGGTCTGAATGCACATGGCACAGTTCGTATTCATATGATCGTAAATGATACTTGTCGATTCAGATACTATTCAAAATATCCGAAAGACCTGGATACCAAGTCGGCTGCGCCCACTTTCAGTAGACTTGCTGGCGACGGTTCAGAGAGGAGCAATGATGTTAAATATAGAAACTGACGTGCCTCAAACGCCGGTATGCTATCATACCCGCTGGCCAGCTGTGTGCGATAATTGGTAACAATCGACTGACCACGGTATCTTTTGTTCTTAGAAATAGCTAATCCACTCGTAAGCCGGTGGAACAGCGGAACCTAGTGGCATGTTCTTGCTCCGCTTGCAATCCCAAAGACCATAGTAAATGTATTTCCCTGTATTTTTCTTCTCATGAAAGAAAAAATTGATTGCAAAACTCCCCAGCTGTATGTGCTATGAATTCTACCGGCCTTTCGTGTTGTCCGGTTTCTAAGTCCACGGCAGGTACTATTACCAGTTCATCATCGTCACAGGAGTTGTAAGTAATATTGAGTGCGTGATCTCACAGCTAGTGACCTTAGTAATAGAGAATTAGAATATGAGATTTAACCACGTGAGGTGAAGCGAGCACTCAGGTTAATAGGGCCGCATTGACGGGCGCTTATTTTCATTCGGCAGACACGGGCCGAGCGAAGGTGCGACCTGGGTACTTGCTTACAAGCTACTGTATAGACAATGTCATTGACAATCAACCTTATTGCCGAGGTTAAAGCTTGAAGAAATCTAGCCCATCTGCTTCGGGTCGCATTGTCTGAGCACGGCGATAGGCTTTGATCCCGGTCGACCGACGCCATAGCAGGTCCAATATCAAGTCTCTTCAATCATAAAACGTTCGTTTAAGTACTCTTCTCCAGTTGATACCACCCACGATGGCCGTCGGATTTGTAAAATTTGAACCAGCGTGAAGCCCCGCCTTCTGTCCGACTGGTTACTCGTACTTCCATTCTGGCACACAGCACAACCCTTGTGCGATAGCGCGTTGGAGTTTAGGTGGGTAATGTCTTTATACCGCCTCTGAATGATGTGTATTGATCAAGTCTCCAGTTGGTCGCTGTCCCTCGCTTATCTCAATGGGCGCGACGCGTTAGATGCACGTCCCTGCATAAGTCATAATCGCAAATCTCTCACGTTTGTTCCGTTTATGTAGGCGGTTGATGAGATT
>Ga0247741_1001270_pt1 | contig 14029 bp, 15 predicted proteins | sample UWRJL213509R2_FD_180945 | JGI IMG/M metagenome (GOLD analysis project Ga0247741, IMG submission 180945) | Plant litter microbial communities from Arlington Agricultural Research Station in Wisconsin, United States - UWRJ-L213-509R-2 | ecosystem: Environmental > Terrestrial > Plant litter >... | reverse complement strand
GGTCTGATCCGACTCAGTATCTTTTAACACTGGAGCAAATGATTGAAAACGATTATCCTATACCATCATACATGGCGGATGTATTCGAGAAACCCCCAGGATGGCTCGAGACGCCTAAGCCCTCTGATAATGAGAGCAAGTGGAAGCAAAAGCTTTATGCGATTGATTGCGAGATGGTAATTTTACAGTTCTGGCTCCTTTACACTCGACCTTATCTCTACCCTTTCCTCAGTGTATCACGGAGGAGGGCAAGGAGCTGACAAGGGTTTGTGTCATCAATGTTACCTCGGGTATTGCGATTTACGACCGACTTGTGAAACCTGCCAAACCGATTCTCGACTACCTGACGAGGTGCGCAAAGTCCTCTCAAGTATCTTACCTTTTTCGAACTCATGTCGGTGTAGGTGGTCGGGAATCACGGCTGAGGCTCTTGCAAATGTCACTACCACTCATGCTCAAGTTCAGGAACATATTATGAAGCTCCTTTCGCCATCAGCACCCACCGCCAACCCATTCAGTATGCCCGCGTCCACTTCGACTTCTACAGTCTCGAAACCAACAGGATCGCCACCTCCGACTCCCATCCTACTCGGCCACTCTCTCGAGTCAGATCTGAAAGCTCTCAAGATCTGCCACCCACGTTGCATTGACACCGCCCTCCTCTACCACCACCCTCGTGGCCGGCCACTCAAACCTGGGCTGGCATGGCTCACCAAGAAATGGTGTGGACGCGAAATCCAGATGCGAGGAGAGGGCGGGCACGACCCAGAGGAAGATGCTCGTGCTTGTCTAGACCTTCTGAAGAAAAAACTCGAATGTGGACCGGGCTTTGGAGAGTTCAAGATAGACCATGAAAGTATTTTCGAACGGATGGGTAGGGCAGGGAGCAGTAGGGCGAATAAAGGTTCCACTGTGAAGACGGCAGTAGTTGATCATGGAAATCCTGCTGTCATGCATGGCTCAAAAGCGAGCACCGCAATCGCGTGCAAAAATGATGATGAGGTACTGGAGGGCCTATTAAGTGTTATTCCGGCACACCAGTTCACGTTTGGGAGGTATATGGGACTGGCCAACGCTTTGGGATGTATGTTTCGATCATTATACTCTTGTTCGTTTATCTCCATGCTAAATTACTTGGTTCTTATCGTAGGGGTAACGCCGAAAGCATCACCAGACGCACCGATCGTTACACGGCCTATTTCTCAATCCGAATCTCTATCACTGTCACCATCCGAGCTTGCTCCAATACTTTCCCAACTAAACCAGCACCTCAAGTCGTTACATGGTGCCCTACCCACGCGGACGGCTCTCGTAATATTTACAGGTCACTCGGACCCTCGACGAATGTCTGCCTTAAATGCACGGAAGAACGCTTTCGAAGGGGCAATTAAAAGTGGGAAGACTCCAGAAGAAATCGCCGTGATGGGTTTGACATGGACAGCCTCTGATGCTAGAGACTTGGAGGAGGCCGTGGAGCTTGCTAGAAGAGGGCTAGTCTTCCTCGGGATCAAACAGTAGTCATCGTCCTGCCACTATATCTCCTTTCCTTAAACGATGGCGCCTTTGAGCCAGTTCCCAACGCAAAAGCCTCCGTTTGAAGGTGTACCATTTTGACCCATCAGCGAGCTGTGGTGTGCTTATGACTCCAAGACACATGAGGTAGAAGAACCGTATTTTTGAGTCGAAACTCGAGACTTGAACGTGAATGCTGTCTCGAATTCAAATCGTCACGCCGGGCCGCACTCAGTGACAGGATCTTAAACTACTAGTAGCGCTCAGTGGCAGTTGTTATCTTGTCCATATCTTGATTTCTCATCCACAGCGCAGACCAGAGAGCAGCTACTCCATGTCCAATACTGTGGTAAAAGACCTTCAAAGGACCAAGGAGTTGAAGGAGACTCAGGCTGAGCTGATGAAGTACAAAACCGAAAACGAACGGTTGAAAATTATGCTAGATGACGTTCAGAGTCAACTTGCAGAAGCTCGAGCAGCCGCAGAAGAGACAAGATCGGCGCTTGAAACAATCAAGCTGGTAGAAGGAAGACAAAGCCGCAAACTTGAGCTCATCAGAGCTTATGTGGACGAGAAAATTCCGGAGCCAGTTATTTCTGTCGTCGACGCCTTGGAGAGATTCCACGAAGAAGTATCGGCCCTTGCTTTCTTTATCAGCAACGTCGTCACGCATAAAGTACCGGAAATATTTCCGGTGGAATTGGAGAGATCGCAAGAAGAAACCCGGGTCCTGATGGGCGACAAGGTCCATAGCATAATGGTCACGAATGCTAGTACCATGCACAAGCGGCACTAGCAAAAAGAGACAATGTTGATCAACTTACAACCAACCCAGCCTTTGTGAAGATTGTAGTCCAAATGTTTATCTTACACTTCTCTATCGGTTACCTCAGGCGCGCCATGATCATGATGTACCGTGAGTCTGCTCCGCTGCGACTCTTGCTGGCATGTGCTTATTGATGCAGGTATGTCTGCACCTTCGGGCCCTGGAACACCCAAACCCAGGCCCCAGGTCGGCAGCAGCATCTTGGGCGATAAACAATCTCGATACCCGTGCTTCACTCGAGGCTCGACTCACTCACCTCGCTGACCAATTGTTCCAATTGGATTCAGCCCTCCGAACATGCAGCAGCCTCGATATCTCAGCGGTCGTCACGGATCAGCGATTCAACAAGAACTTCATGAAGGAAGTATTACCCCGCGAACTTCGGCTACTAGGCCCGCTAGCAGATAGGGAGAGAAAATCATCGGATGTCGTGGGCACTCTCAGCTTTGGCTTGGTCAAGGTGGCGCCAACTGTGGATAGTCTCGGGCAGGAGGGCGACAGAGAGAGGCGATTGCTTTTGACTAGAGTTGTTCGGGAGGCAACTCTGCGTGCTTACTTGACGTCTGCCCGCAAGAGTGGCTCACCACCAGATACAACTCGGCCTGAACTCCAAGATGGACGAGAATGAAAATTACATTTTATTTTCAATGTCAAGTAAAAGCAAAGTTATAGCACCTAATGTCTTGTGTCTGTTAGGTACCTATGAAGGCAGCTATTGATCACCAAATATTAATTGTATCGTCTACATCTGAAGCGCTCTCATCGGATGATTCGCTTTCGGAGTCCGACTCGGACCAGTCTGAGGTGTGTGTGACCTGAACATGCTCCACTACATCTCGGAAAGCGGTAGCATTGACCCTCTTGCAGTCTAAGAGAAGTAGTCGGTGGATTGGTACACCAAGTTCCTTTCGCTTCTTGAGTGCCTTGAAAGGCGTGATAAACCACTTGGAACTGCGATTGGGATTGCCTCGATAAACGGTTATTGCGGAAAGGAAGGGAAAGGCAACTTCGACCGGTCGGGAATCGTCGTAGATTGCAACCCATAAACCAGCGATTTGAAGAATGGGCTTGAGCTTGAGGATTCGCCAACGGCCACAAATTGAAGAGTCTGTGTAGTACCGAAAACTTCTGCCCATTCGTCTGCATGATCGAATTCGAAAGCTCCAAGCAATTGGAGCACCACCAGATTGTGAAGAGGCAAACTGTAGAATAATTCAAGCAAGAGTTCGTTCTCCATGTTCCAGTTTTGGTCATCGAAGTCGAAGTTGAGGTCGAGCGCTGGGTCATGATTTTGCCTGCTTGACTTTGTGGAGATATCGTCCAGGGACAACACCCGATCGAAAGCTTGAAGAACGAAACGACAAGGACGACAGACACTGCGAAGTCGCACACTTCGCAGAGTAAGGCCATTCTGTAATTGGCCGCCCTGCGTAGGAGGCGACTCTGTCGACGTTCGATAGTGTTCGCACACCGCTTCTATGATCCCGTCGAAGCACTCAAGGCCGTCACCAAGCTCGAGGGACTGATAAGACCGGGTTTGGATCTTGGGGATTGCCGGGAGTATAAGACTTGACAGAATACTGGCTGTTTCGTCCATGTCAGTCCAGAGTCGAAGAGTTTGGAGGGATGGAAGTGAAATTTTTGGGGAAACCGTGGGGAATGAGGGGCCATAATCGCCAGAGGATTCAAGGAAATACCCCAAGTCCAGATACTCCATAGCAGGGATATGCTTCAAAACCGTGAAAAATTCCTCCAATGTTGGTTTATTGTCATCCAAGAGGTCTCGTATCCTCAAGTGGGTCAATCCGTGAAAAAGCCGAGCATTCCAATCGACGCGGCAATCGGCGATTGACAGTCGTCGAAGACGGTCAGTCAGAAAATTGCAATCGCCGAGGATAAAGTTGGGTGTTGGAGGATTGGTCTCAACAAAAACACTGTTGATGCGAAGGGTACGGAGTGAAAGTGCAGTTCGTTCCTCGAAGAGTCGACAAAGCAGCCCTTGAGGGTATCCCAGTAAGGTCATTTCCTGGATTCGACTTGCATGTGTCATTATGACAGAGTTTACGGCTGGCACATGGCTGGGCAGAACCCCTTGAACCGAATTTAGAACGAAAGGTCCCACTTCGATCGTGAGTAGACGTTGTTGTGATCGTTCCATGAGCTCGGACACCGATTGACTGCTTGAATGCGACCCAATTTGAATGTTGGACCACAATTCTGCGGTGCCCAAAGCCAATGCCCGCCAGGATGCGCATACTTGGCTGATTTCAAAAGGGTATGCTCTTGTAGGCTTGACGAGAAGGAATATTGTCTGCAACAACTCGAGAGGTAAACTCGAGATGTTCGTCTTGCTAGGATCATCCACTTGAGGACGGCCTCTGGGATGGGGGCTCGGGCACTTCTGCTCCATTTTCCGTATCCTCGAGGAACAGTAGCTGCAGAAGCCTAGGAAGTGGGACCACCAAGAGAAAGAGAAAGATGGGGACAGCATGTCCCACCAGCTGGCATTCAAAATGATTACCAAATCAACTCACACGGAGCATCAGTCGGCTTAAGCGCCCAACCATTATCGATGCATTACTCAGACTGATCCCGCGTTAACGGCTATATCAGGTTCTGGACCTCTGACTGCTTCTCTTTCTAATTATGGAAAAAAACGACTCTGATGCTGACTGCTCGTTGATACGCATGGAGCTGATACGATGTCAGGCTGAGGTGGAATCATATAGGTATGTCGGTTACTTACCATGACTTTCTCGATTAGTCTCTCTTTGCTTGACGATATCATATATCACTTGTTTAGAAATAAAAACAAAATTTTACAGAGGCAAATGGAGGATCTTTCTCGTCGATTGAAAGAATCACAAAGGGAGTCGCAGGAGTTGAGGGCGAAGGTGGATGCATTGAGGGAGGAGGAGGCGTCAAGCAAGCGAGATATGGCGGCGATGAAGACATTTATAAGCCAAGAATCCCTAAGGCCGTTCAAGAAATTTTGCCACGCCTTTCATCAATTCCACGACGAATCCATATCTATTTCTCGCTCTATTGTAGATGCAATCGTCTACGAAACGCCCGAACTAATCGAGGCAGCACTGGACCGGTCCTTCAACGAAACAGCGTCCCTGATAGGAATTGGCCTTTCTGATATGCTGCTAGCAGATGCGATGGAGGCGAGGGCTATCCAAGAAGAGGGTGGTGATCCAGGAGCGCCGAACCCATTTCTAGCACAGACTGCTTTCCAGATCTTTGTCGTCAACTTTTGTGGCACTAAAATAGCATTATCTAAGGCCCTTGCACATAGTGAGTTTATTCCTATCTTGGTGGGAAGCACTTTACTTACATTTTTTCAAGGCAAAGGCATACCATTGTCAGGATATCCGAGTCCCAATGAGTCCCATATATACACCTCGATGGAATTCACGAAAACCTTCCTTTACTATCTATTGAGCTTTTTGGAAACATCAGGCTGGAATGTCCGCAGCATAAGCCGGCGTTCTGATTTCGCCTCTAGGCTCGATCTGCTGTTCACCTTATCGCGGAATGTGATGGTGTCAATCCGTGAGCTCCAGTCCACCAATCGTCGTTTCAAACTGTGTTACTACGACGAGGGGAAATTTAACGGCAGATATATGGAGGATCTTTTAGCAAGCTGCGACGATCATATACCGGTGCCGCCATATATAATGACGGTCAAGGACGAGGATGATTGCGTGATCGGTACATTCGGCTTCGGGTTGTCGATGGCGACCAAGAGAAGAGGAATGGCAGACCAGAAGGAGGTTATACTTCCCGCACGAGTTGTTCGGAAATCGTCTCTGCAGAAATATACACTAAAGAAAGCCTTGGAAAGAGAGGAGAATTCACCAAGATATCAGGATGGACGTGATTAGGAGACACTATATTTTATACCACATCTTAAAGTGGGCTTCCTGAGTCGAATCAGTAGCGACTTGTTGTAAGCGTCTTACGTTCGGACACTTGAGTTCTATCTCGGACACTTGTGTCGTAGCGATCGGATATTTTTTCCATATGCTAATTTACTGTACACATATGGTCACCTACACTCTAGGGAATACGCCATGGTCTTTACAAGCTGCGACCGGCCCCAGTGACCCATAAAGACGATGGGTTCTTGTACTGACAAAGGCAACCGTCATATCTCTTAAATAAGTGATACCACCAAATAGAACCTTACAGAGGGAAGGGAGTGATATATGGTAGATGAGATATGGCGCTGACGAAATGATCGTAACCGCTTTACAACGTAGAAAGCTGCTTCGGCGAGGCAAGACCAGAAATTCCAAGAAGATATATCATCGTTTTTCTACAATCGCAGTAAATATCTCGATCGTGCATCCAGCTTTCGGGCTGGATGCATCTTGGTCAGGACTCATCGGTCAATCTGGGCAGGTCAAGTGCATCACAACGAAGTATGACTACACTCAAGTCCATGCACCAGATCCAGCAAAACTACTCTAGTCCAGGACCAGCCTACTTGTTACTGTGCATCAGGGCTGTATTGTCGACTTTCGTTTCTGCGAATCGGAGGATCGAGCTCGAGCTAAAATTTCGAGGCGGGCAAATCTTCCATATGGAATAGTTTGAGCCCTCCGAGTTGGACTTGTCACGATCATATATATATCACACAATATGAACCAACTGCTGTTTTACGACAGGGGGCACAAAATTCCGAACTCGATAGCAAATGCTCCGCGACCGTGCATGATAAGTATTTTTTGATTGGATACAGATATACAAGGAACCCGGTCCTGGTAGACGGCCCAATACACTAGGAAACAATAATCGAACAAAATAGATCAATGGCCAAAATGAACATACGGTACCCATGTCAAAAGACCTTGCTCTGTATCACCGAGGCTCTCTCGAATACCCTGGATGGCACGATGGAGGGCGTGTGCAGCACTGCTGCTGTCCAGTCCCTGCTTTCCCGAAGCCTTTCCAATCTCCATAAGATATCCGTAGAAACTCTCCGCCACCACAGGGCCGTACTTATCCTTGATGGACCACATAGTCGCCACCACGCTTCGATATCCCGCCGCCAGCATCCCAGCCGCCAGGTGGACTGCCTCTTCTGAAAGCTTTTCGGTGCCAGTACTCGTCTGACATGCCGACAAAAATGCCAACTCGCGAATGGCAAATTTCTGCTTCATGATTTCCGAAAGCTCGAGACGTCCGTCGTGCAAGTAGAACCCGCTTTTGAGAGGGCTCTCAAGATCCTGGGTCGCGTGGCATGCGAGATGGATCGACCCATGTGATTCCATCTCGAGTTTGACTCGGCTGAGCGAGGCGATTTCTCCCTCTAGACGAAGAGACCCGTCGTTAGATGCTCTAACCGTTCTCCATATGCAATCCATTTCATTCGTGGTTTCTGGAATCGCAGAGCAGCCTGGGGTCTTCGGTTGGCTAATAATAAGGAGCTTTGACGAAGCGGGTTGCTGTACGCTGGCAGGTTCCTTAAGCTTCTCAATAAGCGAGCTGACAGTGGGTATATATGAGGAGATTGCAAAGTCAGAGAGGCATGAGCCTGGAGGAGATCGCCCAGTCGGACAATATATTCCTGCGGCATGGAGTGGAAGAAACGCGAGGGGACCTGTTGGACACCACCAGATTCGAGCTGGATTTAATGAGGCCGTAGACTTTGATATTTATCAATGAATGAAATTATATGAGTTGGGAAATACTCACAGGGTATGCAAGAGCATCCAGGATTGGCCTCACCACACGCATCCAGAGTTCCTTGAGAACGAAAGATATATCACTCTGCTTTTCGACGAGACGCGGAGCTGGCCGTGTGGCACGACTCGGATCAACTTTCCGCACGCGAATCCCATGGGAAGACAGTAAAAGACGCTGACGATCTCTGAGCTCAGACGCCTCCTGGTGAGTGAAATCAAGAGGTATGTGCATAGGGGCTGGGACACCGGAGATGAGGGCCAGGGCGTCACAGCGGTCTTCGTGAACATTGACCAGAATAACGATGGCATTCGGTGGGAGGCGTTTGAGGAGACCTGACGCCCGAGGTGGTCGAAGAAAATCATGGAACTTGGGAATGCGGCGAATTTCATCAAGCAGCGCGCTCCATTGACGAGAAAGCTTGATGTGAAGGTGGGCTTCATCTTGTAAGCTGATTTTTTGTGATAGCGAAGCATCTCCACTCAAGCTGTCCGTTCCATGACGGGATCCAGAAACCTCCAAGGCGCTTGAGATATCCGAGAATTGTTTGGCCAAGTGTTCATCATGAGCGCGGAGCTGGTCCAGCGGTGTGCGAAGTTGGTTGAGTTGGGTCCAGACAAGACAACGACCTTGTTCAAGCCATTTCAGGGCTTTCTTGACATCACCCAGAGAAAATGCGGCTGAAGCAGCGGATGTGGTTAAACTCGAGATGGCAATTAGATCTCTGTGATGCTGTTGGATAGTACGGTCCAAACCCGCGATCTGCGCTACAAGATCAAGGGCAACACCGTATGCCACTAGCGTTTGCGGGAGGCGGAGAATCTTGGAGAGTTGTGCCCATTTTTTAGCAGCATAGAGGCGAGTAGACGGAGGCCCAAATGTCGTTGCCGACTTTCGAAATGTCGATATCGCGGTATGCACGTCAGAAAAATCGCCAGTGTATTTGAAGCGATACTGGAATGAACTTCCGAGGTTATTCAGATAGCCTGGCATGTCAGCATGGCCATTGGGGGTGAATTTGAGCGCCTGCTGCAGAACTGAGATGGCCTCTGAGATGTCAGAAACATCGCCAGTGCATCTGAAGCGACACTGAAAGGAATTTCCGAGGTTACTCAGCAATGCTGGCATGTTAGCGTGTCCATTGGGGGTGAGTTGAATTGCCCGCTGCCGGACAGAGATGGCCTCTGAGATGTCGGAGACATCTCCAGTGCGTTCGAAGCGAGACTGAAATGAAATTCCGAGGTTGTTCAGCCATTTGGGCATGTCAGCGTGGTTATTGGAGGTGAGCTGAACTGCCCGCTGCTGGACTGAGATCGCCTCTGAGACATCAGAAACATCGCCAGTGCGTTTGAAGCGACACTGAAATGAATTTCCGAAATTACTCAGATACATTGGCATGTGAGCATGGCCATTGGGGGTGAGCTGAACTGCCCGCTGCTGGACTGAGATCGCCTCTGAGACGTCAGAAAAATCGCCAGTGCGTTCGAAGCGACGCAGAAATGAATTTCCAAGGTTATTCAGCTGGCCTGGAATGTCAGCGTGGCCACTGGGGGTGAGCTGAACTGCCCGCTGCTGGACTGAGATCGCCTCTGAGACATCAGAAACATCGCCAGTGCGTTTGAAGCGACACTGAAAGGAATTTCCAAGGTTACTCAGCAATGCTGGCATGTGAGCGTGGTCATTGGGGGTGAGCTGAACTGCCCGTTGCTGGACTGAGATGGCCTCTGAGACGTCGGAGACATCTCCAGTGCGTTCGAAGCGACACCGAAATGAATTTCCGAGGTTATTCAGAGAGCCTGGCATCTCAGCGTGGCCATTGGGGGTGAGCTGAACTGCCTGCTGCTGGACTGAGATCGCCTCTGAGAGGTCAGAAACATCGCCAGTGCGTTTGAAGCGAAACTGAAATGAAATTCCAAGGTTATTCAGCAATGCTGGCATGTCAGCGTGGCCATTGGGGGTGAGCTGAACTGCCCGCTGCTGGACAGAGATGGCCTCTGAGACGTCGGAAAAACTGCCAGTGCGTTCGAAGCGACACCGAAAGGAATTTCCGAGGTTATTCAGCCGGCGTGGCATGTCAGCGTGGCCATTGGGGGTGATTTGAACTGCCCGCTGCTGGACTGAGATCGCCTCTGAAACGTCAGAAACATCGCCAGTGCGTTTGAAGCGAAACTGAAATGAATTTCCGAGGTTATTCAGCAATGCTGGCATGTGAGCGTGGCCATTGGGGGTGAGCTGAATTGCCCGCTGCTGGACTGAGATGGCCTCTGAGAGGTCAGAAACATTGCCAGTGCGTTCGAAGCAACACTGAAAGGAATTTCCGAGGTTATTCAGAGATACTAGCATGTCAGGGTGTTCATTAGGGGTGAGATGAACTGCCTCCTGCATGACTGCAACAGCTTCCAAGATTTCAGACAGGTTGCCTGTGCGCTTGAAGCGTCTCATCAAGTCAATTCCACGGTTCCCTAATTCCCGAGCTGCATATATTCAATAATTAAAAAAATTCCTGAGGGTTCAAGCTTACCTACTGCTGACAATTCATCACTGTCTTGCACCTGTTCCTCTCGAGGAATTCCTGTAACTAGGAATGTCACCTCGAGTTTTGGCACACCCACAGCAGATGTCAAGCCTTTCGTGACTCCTGAAAATTTACCGTATACAATTCGAGTGAGCGATCATTGATTCATTCGGCAAATCCCCAATTATACCACGACACTTACGGTCCACCAACCCTGACGCTAACTCGTCTCTCGTTATTGACACGAACGCAAAGTCCGTGTATTCTTTCGATGTAGCCACAATCCTGAGGCTTTCTATATCTGTGTCTCTGAAATATGATTTCTATTAAATCTTGTAGATAGAATCATGTGCCATTAAATTCTTACAGTTCCGCCAGCGATGATTGCTTCCATATCTCTGACGACATCTTTTCCAATGACAAAACCTTCCCCTCGGTTGCAGATCCAAAAATGACGAGTTTGGCCGAGTTGAGATATGGAAACTCAGATATTTCCGTCCCACACTGAAGTTGGAGATCTGACGATAACGATTTTTAAGTTATGACACTTGAATTGGTCGATGATTTAGCTTACCCGTTATATAGAATGTGAGATGTGGATTCCGATAGAGAACTTCACCGCCTAGCCCTTCTGCTTGGTTCTTGGAAACCTCTTCGTCTGAGGTCATGTTATCGGCCAGAGCATCCTCAACAGATGCACTGCACTTGGGCGCCAATTCTAAATGGTTGACGATTAGGATTCGTATCATCTTCACCCATTGTGCGTACCCGTTGTGTCGTCTCGACTATCGGAATTCATTTCGACAGCAATGTGTCCGTCCTCATCATGAGTTCCAAAGGATTCGATTGTCTTCATACGGGATGCGTTCCCCGCAGTTACGATATCTAAGTAACTCAATATCAGTTTTAATGTAGGGACGATGTTTGGAGACTTTACCTACCGATTTCGCCCCCTGGTTCTTTGGTAGATGATCCAGGGTCAAGGTCCGTACAGAGGGTCATAGCTTTGTGATGGATTATGAGCGATTCTCGTCGATAGGCTCTTGAAATGTAAGAGAATCGGGCCTTGATTGCTAGATTTCTGGCCTTGGGGTGCTTATAAGTATGTACGGGCAAATGAAAGAGGTACAGCTTTTATGCTGAACGTAGATAAGCGTACCTCATGTCCTCCTCATGCCAAATCCAGTGCTCAGCTCCAATCTCAACATCATGTAGCGGTATGCATTTTCGACGGCGGGTGAACAATAGTCTGCCCGTTCCGGGTGGGCACTTCATGCAATTCATTGCGGTCATTAAAATGGCGATGCTCGACACTAGCATGTCTCTTCTCGGGTGTTTTGTAGAATCCCTTCACCGCCTTGAGATATATGTGCACCCCAAATAAACGCCACACGCTTATCTGTACTATAAACTCGTGTTTTATTGCAGGCACGGCAGGAAAGCGCACAGGTCAGATCGATTTCGGTATTTGCCGACACTGTTTCATTCTCGTAAAGCTATGACTGGGAAACGAGATAAATGTAGTCGTGGGCTAGGGCAGAGTTTTAAGTACAGCCATTGCTATACGCCAAGTTAGATGTTTTAATTTAGAGTCGACTGGTTCCGAATCCGTCGAAGTGATTGTTGGTATTCGACTTGGCGTAGAACCACCCCGTCTTGCTCTGCGTCTTTCCACCATGGGTTCTCCTCAAGATTTATGGAATTCCAAGGCGTACATGTATCACCTGCAAAGTCGATGCTGGTCGGCCAGGGTGCTAGCGATCGTAAGCAAAATTTCTACCATTTTGGTTCCTTTTGCCTCTTATGCTTCGTTCTCCATCCTCGCAGCAATATTGTCGTAACACTCTACAACCGCCTCGCGTGAAAAGCACATAGCCTCTGGTCTCCAGGCCCCGAGACTACACCCAACGCGATACGTCAGGCTGGAGTTCAAAGTGTTGGGACAAACTCTGGGGAAAGATTAGGCTGTCAGCCGCAGAGGGGTTGCATGTTGGCTGAGATCTATATGTGCGTTTTCTCATATCGAACTTTGGCTGGTTCATTGAACTAATCTAGGTTCTATGCAGGAGATGACTTAACCACCTCCTTGTCGTCGTTGTCTCTGCCCTAATCCCAATCGGCGCCTTCTCCTCTCCCGTTCTTCGATACCTTCGCTCCTTGTTCTTCCTGTGCCTCTGCCCCGTTTACTCTCTCTGCTACGTCCGCCGTTGAGCTCGGATGGGTCATACGGCATGTCATGATGTGTGTGGTTGGGGTGCATATCTAGGCGGAGCAAGTGGTGGGTCTGAGGACGAGAAAGCTGCCTTGGCGGGGACGATAGACCGTCGGTGGCAGCTTCGAAGGCTCAAATGCTGGGTACGAAGACGTCGGTGGAAGTGGACAAAGCGAACATCTGCAGGCTCATCTCGCACTTGTGTTACAACTCGTTCGCCTGTGACAATGGTTCATTCAGCTCTCGATCTAGTGATCTAAATCCTTTTACCTCCAACGCCACCACCGACACAGACGCATATTGGGAGTTCGCAGCTCCTGGCAGAGAGGCCCTCCGAGCAACATCTTAGATATGTGGATGGATCTTACACTTATTGTACAATTGTATATGTCATATCCTTAAGCGAATATTCACCCCGCATTGTTGAACTACAAGGAGGCCAAGATAGACTCAGCGCCGCTTATAGTAACACTGGGAGGTTCCTTTTCAACAGCAACAGAGACTACTTTGTGTCCCTCGGTGACTATGGCGAAGCGCTGAAGAAGCGAATGTAAGTTCATGGCTCTAAAGATGTCCGAGGTGAGTCTGGATTAAGTACCTTGGAGCGTGGTCCGCCTAGTAGCCCAGATGCGTCGAAAATAAGGCCCAGAGACCCTACAAACGTACCCTTGTCATCTGCAATAAAATGGATGGCTTCAAAATTAGGCGTCAGATATGCCTTCTCCACTGATCTGATGGAGAAGATACACACGCGTTCCGTTAGGAGCCAGCTTCTCCTTCCACGCCCTTTGAGAGTTCAACGGATGATAATTCGTGATGGACTGTTTAACGTACTGCATGACAAAGTAGTCATTCACCCCAAAAACATAGATCCCATGGACACCTTTGGCCGTGAATTTGTCGTAGTTTTCGATGTAGCCAGGCAGGTGCGAATTGCATGGTGTAGTGAAAGCACCTGGAACGCCAATCTACAGTTTGAATGATCAAGGCGCTTTAGCGATCCTGTCTGGAGACATGCACCATCGAGCCAAGGGGTGAGTATGTGCGCTGTAATATGCGACTTACGAGGATGTTTTTTCCGGTGAGAGTCAAAGGTGAAGTCTTGTCTGGCGCAGTGCTCTTGACCTCAGCGGTAAGGATCGTGCCTCCAGGTGCGATTTGGGCATTAGCCAAGAGAGAGGCAGCGACACTGTGAGCAGCCTGAGCAGCCGATGCGATTACAGAGGTCATGGTGAGAGTTGAAGGGAAACGGGTCTAATCAGATGCCGTG
>Ga0247741_1001269_pt1 | contig 14031 bp, 14 predicted proteins | sample UWRJL213509R2_FD_180945 | JGI IMG/M metagenome (GOLD analysis project Ga0247741, IMG submission 180945) | Plant litter microbial communities from Arlington Agricultural Research Station in Wisconsin, United States - UWRJ-L213-509R-2 | ecosystem: Environmental > Terrestrial > Plant litter >... | reverse complement strand
TGTCGCGCTGCTCGCGGAGGCGACCAAAGTCTTCACAAACTATCCGTAGGCTCCGAAGCCGAGGTGCGCCAGGCAGCACACCGTTCACGAGCGTTATTAGCCGGCATGGGAGGTGAAGGTCCAATGCTTCCCATCGAGCCGAATGCTGGTTCAACATTTGAAGTAGCGATGCGAGGAGGGGATAGTCCTTCTCTCTTGGCTCGTAGTGTGTACGTAACCTGACTTGTATGAGAAGTGGAAGGGAGCCAGACAGCTTAAACAACAGCGCCAAGAGTTCGGTTTGGGGGTAAGTGTCTGGGGTGTTGAGTCGAATGTGTACCCTTATCCAGAGCTGAGGTATGGACCAGACTATGGTTCGCCATGTATTGCAAACGGCAGCGAGGTCGAATTGAAATCTTCGAGAAGGCTGGTCCTCAGCTTGTTGCGGATTACAAAGCGTGAAAATATATGATACCAACTCGAGAGGGAGCCGGCAGATGATGGGATCGTGTGCCTCGTTAACGCAGGATTTGACACGAGCTTCCTGAACATATAGCTCGTCAAGAAGGTCTTTGCATTGCTGTATCTTGAGTTGGACCTGCGCAAGCTTCGAGCAGGCTGAGCAAAGACAGTCTTCGTTGCAATGCATGTTGTGCGTTACCACCTGCAACAGAGCTCAGTGACTGACCAACCAAAGCGATCATGATCGATCTCGCACCTTGTATCCCTGAATTTTAATAGCTGACCCTTTTTCTGAACAAAGGGGTTACGTCGAGGCCATTAAAAAAACAAGTTCGAAAACCTTTCGATTTAGTTGAAGTTCAAGTTGGTGATCCGCCGCCGGCCCGCCCATGAGACTCAATGAAGAGACTTGTGTCCTTTGGGAAGGCTCGAAGGTACATGAGATCGATTGTTACAAATATTTACTGAATAAATACATCTGGGTATATTGCGGTCGTCCACTATCAGCAATCCATGGAAATAGAATCGTATGGACCGTCGTGGTCGCTAGTGTTGCCCGACAAGACGGTGGGGACGTCACCAACAACACACTGGGTGCTGGAATTGTCTTGACCTATCACAGAAGTCAGCGCAAGTCGTCAACTCGCATATGTGAAAGGCACGTACCGGGGCAGTTCATCCATTGTCCATTGTCCGTGATATGAATCTCACCAGATGGATGGTGATATCCCAGGAACATTCCTATGAACCTTTGGGTCAGTGACATAGATTCGCGACGAATAACGTAGACTAACCTGGTACAGTTGGAACGAGATCCTCTCTGAGTCGACCCATTAGTATTATACAGCACTGTTGAGTGGAAATATACTGACTTGTTATTGATATGGGTGACTGCGTCGGAAAGGTGAGAATCGACATAGTTCGCGAAATCCTGGTTTCCAACCTTGAGACGCAGACAAAGATCAGTAAAGGGGTCCAGCAAAGTGAATTAACATGACAACTTACACGGGGCATACCATAACCAACAACACGGAAGGAGACTCCACTGATATGTAAAGGAAGGTAGACGCCATCAAGAAGTGCAAGAGCAGCTCCAAGAGAATGGCCAACAACTGTGACCTTGGTTGCCTTGCGGGCAGAGATAGTGGACTGAACCGCAGACAGAATGGCAGTGGCGGTTCTACATAGCCGGAGTAAATGAGCAAAGTCCGGATTCAGGGCATAGAAAGGGGACACACTTTGCGTGTTCGCTAGCAAATCCACTGTGGGCTTTCACAGACGAACTAATACCGGGGAAGAGACCCGAGTCAAGATTTGTTAAAATCGCCTTGACATCTGTAGCATCAGCGGCGCTTGATGGGTATAAATCATGTAAGTTTAATCGTGCCAATGAAACGACGAACAGGAACTTACGCGGAAGTTGGATCGGTTCCCTGGTGGGCGACGATAACAGACGCAAGAGACGGTGACCACCCGACAAACCCTGCAAGTTCAGTCGAAGATCAAATAGATTGAAAAGGCGAAAAGGAAGACCCAAGCACTCACAATATTGTACAGAGGTACCATCGCCACCAGATGCGGTTGGAATGAAGTCGGCATTGGCGGCACAGTTAGCTAGTAAGATTTGAGAGAGAGTCAGCCTTCTGCAATGAAGAAATAAATAAATAAGTACTGACCTCCACAGCTCCAATTCACAGTTACGCTAGGTTTGCAGTACGCCGTGCTGGAAAAATGAGTGTAAGGCCTATACGAAGTGATCTGCGAAGTGCTGAGAGCGGTGATGCTCTGCCTCTTTGACAGTTCGACGACGGGTAAGGCGTTGGCCACAGATAGGGCGCAAAGCAGAATAGAGACAAAGAAGGTGCTGGAAAACATGACACCGAGTAGTGATTTCCAAGAAGAATAAAGGAGTGGATAAGGGTTTGAGAACGCCTTGGAGGGACTGAGCGAAGGTCAGCCTCTGGGTCATATTTATACTCGAGGCGCTCTTCAAAAGTCTAACAATTCTTCACTGCCAGCAATGAGATAACGGCCTCTAAAAATGCGGTTTCGATTGGCGACTGAGAGCTTGACGTAGACACATGTCCTTCATTTTCACCAGGTAGCTGGACGTTCCTGTGGCGGCCAGCCTTAAAAAGCATTGAATGAGGTCCGGAAAGGCAAGAGCCGCGTGGTTTCCTTCATAAACGATCAAAACAGCTCGAGAGACGCAAGGCCTGTGTCAAAATATAGGGCGGGTGGGCTAAAGTTGGAGTTTTCACGATGGATACATGGGCACCTGTTCATAATCACGAAGTTGTGGAAGTTAGCGTGAGTTGCAGTGCCAGTTGGCTCTATTCGTACACAAGGATGTGCCACGTGGCGGGACAACGGCCCGTGGGTGGGAACTGCTTTCGAATACTTCCAAGCGACATTGATTAGAGCCTACGGTTGTGACACATCGCGACTCCCGTACGGGCCGTACCTTTCGTGTTATTACCGTTACCAATACCTGGCTCGTTCGTACTCGCCCGGGGAGTCCCGTCCATTCGCTCTCTGCTCCGTATACGATTTTTTTTCCCCACCCACCCACCCGTCACCTGTTAAATATACTTACATTTAATAACATATTTAGCTATCTGCTTAATCTCTCACCTCGAACTAAGTGTAGGAGGGACACGGTAGAGTAGGACCTTTGGGTTTGCCTTAGGGGGACATCCGCCGGCATCCCCATCGGCCCTACGCCCTGGAGACGAGACGGCTTCCAAGTCGTTGACTCTTCACCGCCCAGTCCAATACTGTTAACTTACCTCCACATAGGCGCGACGCACGCGTCACGAGATATTACGTGTAAACTAATTCCTTCTACTATGACAGGTTAGGCGTGATCATATCCGCAGGTACGACTGCTCCTGCACCAGCAACGGTGCCAGCAATGGCGAAGTACCAACACTTGCACCAGGACATACACCAACAGCGCCTGCAACAACCACTGTGGAGCGCTGTGGCCGTACTTGAGCCCACAGCTGCCCCGGAAGCTCTAGTTTCCGCAGCTCCCCCGCAAGTGACCCACGACAGAGACAGAACCCAAGGCACCAGCTCCCCAGCCTTAGTAGTAGAGCCAAATCCTGCGGCGGCAGTACCAATAATAGCCCCTGAGGCCGTTGAGAAACAAGCACCACTGCTGTTAAACTCAAGGCAGATGTTGTCAAGCGCCAGAACGCACATGCAGCTAATACTGAATTACTTGCAATCTCAAATCCCGGAAGTCTTTGCAGAAGCATTTCTCGATAAACCTACTGCCTGGGAAAATACCATCTGGATCTCTGAGGTGTATCTATTAATCCGGCTAATGCTACGAAGGATGCCCGCGTTAGTGTCGTATTGATGATGTTCCTACGAGCTCGGTGCGTTTTGATACTATCCATATTGCCCTTGTGCTCACCAATTTGCCTTCAGCAATCTCAGCGTACGCGATACCAAAGACATGTTTATCAGCACCTCACGCTGGAGAGGATCCGTTGACATCGAAGCGGCTCTCAAAGAAGACTTCCCTCAAGAGGTGTTTAGTAACCTGAGTGGTGTTTACGAAAAGGACAGAGGAGAAAGACCCGTTGTGTGCGTGCTTTATTAGAGACAATGAAATGCATTGGCTAGGACATTTATGGAGAAAATCTGTCTTTGGAGACGTCCAAAGATTTATTTAGGTACCACCTTTTCCGAGTCGATCTATCACTCAGGCTGAACTATTCCCCAGTCGGCGGGTTACGCTCATGGAGCGAGGCATTGAGATTCTTGACTTCGCCGAAATCGGCCAGATCCTGCAAATTCATGGTATGAGTTGCTTCAATCAAGTGGGATGTCTATGTATACCAATACCGGAATTCTAGATTACGAGAGCATCAGTCTAGCAAGTCGAGACGCGAATTCGAAAGAGGCCACAAGCGAAGTTGCCAACATCTCCTAAAGCCACTATCCAGAATTGCTGGTACGCGCTTTCATTCCTTATCTTCTCCCATTCAGTTCTATTCTTGAGAAACACACAAATCACACTACAAGAAATTCTTCGTCAACGTGCCAACACTGCTCAATTAGATTTTAAATCTGCAAACACACTCGCGAAAATGTCGGTCGTTAGGACTGGACAGCATGGTATTAAGGGACTTGGAGTATGTATGGTCATTTTCATTAAATTTCACTGTAGCTACGACTTCACGACATTTTGCTCAACTTTTACTTTTCATTCTCGCAGACCCACTTCTCAATATTACCCAGTCGAATTTTTCGTCTGCATAACGGAATGCTACATCAGTCTGCAGTGACTCCGTCGTTTGTTCCCGAGTCTAGCACCCGTATATGTGTCTTGTGACTCAGCGAAGCATGAACCCCATGAAGTACTTGAACAATCCGAGAGCACACCGGCCAAGAGTCTCGCAGATGTAGAGCATGGAAATGAAAACCTATTACGAAGTTGGAGTCGCCAATTGATACAATTACACAAGTTAAACGTTGCACTGGAACGGTCCACCTGACCATGAGGCGTGCATAAGGAACGACATCATGCTATATTAATTTATCCTCTCTCACCCTATTCATGGCTTATTCCTGGCCGTCTCACATTTTAATTTGTATCTTTCAGTTGAAGAATGCCTCGATATCCGTTACTCGTTCGCTATATAAAGTAGTTTGAGGTTTCCTCATAAGGGTGCAATAATTAGATCCCGCACTGTTAAAAAATGGAAAGTTGGAATTCTTCAAAGCTGTCATATACTTTGATAATGGGCCATAAGTGTCTTAAAAGGTGCACTCTTATCTAGCTGTAAATGAAAGGTAAATGAAAGGGAGGTTCAATGTCGCTCGATATTATTATATACTAAATCTAGACACGGCGCTAATTGAGGAGCGCCTAGATCCATGTTCCGTCTCACGTTTGCTGTAGCTCCTTCCGTGCTGGTGGTTTGGTCGGGATCGTTTTTTATTTATTTAGATAAAATATTTTAGCCGGCCGCGGGTAAGACACAGGTTATAGTACACAGTATGTGGGATTGACTTTTGCGGTGCGTATTTGATAAATTTAAAGAGTTCGCGTAATTGTTTGTGGTAACAGATAGAGAGCGACGAAGAGGCACTTGGAGACATGTTTTTTTTGGAACTGGGATATAATTTTGAGGATATGTGAGAAGGAGTGAGTTAATGAACCCTGGTCTATCTCACAAGGACGAGCCCAGGACAATGGCTTTCTATTCGCTTATGAGTTTGTCCGTCTAAAAGTGGTATCACTGCGAAGACTTACCAATCTCTGCCATAAGCGCCTCCAGATCATAAGCGTTCATGGCGGCGCTCATCTGCATCTGTTTGAGCTTCGAGAAGTGTACAAGATTAGGCCAGCCGACGCTGATAGTTCCTTCACCCTCGACTGGGTGCATTTGAGTTGGCAGGTTGTACATTGATGTGGGTTGTTGAGGTGGATTGCCAGGGTGTCTATGCGACATGGAAGCTACCATGACAAGGCCATTTTCATCGGGAGAGCTGAGAACGACGACGGGGTGCTGTCCAATTGTGCTCTGACAGTAGTATGACAGTTGTTAGCAATACAGCTCCATCAAACAGGGAGAGCACATACCGTTCCTCTCGGACGCGGCTGAAAATTCTTTGGCTTCGCGAACATCACAATTCCTGAGTGGACGCTCGACCGGGACATGTTTGCTGTGTGTACTGCTCTGAAGAGCATACGGGTGTTCAGGCCGTTTATCTGGCTCTTTGACGCCAATATGATGCCCACAAGGTGTCTAGGCTTCAGTTTATATACATATACAAGGGTTTGCAAGATCTGTATGTTTGCCATGCCCCATCTCAGGGATCACAGTCTGCCTTTCTCCTTGGATTCATTCAACGGACTTTGCGGATTCTGGCTGTGGCTCTGATGTTTCCCGGATCTATCGTCTCGGAAATGAGCTACTAAAGGGGAAGTCTGCAATTGTCCCAACAGAGGTCGCCCCAAATGAAAACCCTCAAATTTGAAATTGGTAATGATACTTCGATATCGACCTTACCTGGAATCTCTGGTGCACTCAGATTTTTTCTGCTTTAGTAAATGACGTTAAACTAGTGTCATCGCAATGGCAGTGTATAAGACCAGGTCAAAGCTCCGATCGTGCTATCTGCATTTGACGTCGTCAATTTGGTTGTGGTAGAATGCAATAGGCGTCGTCCAATTCTGATTTGCGAAGAAGGTTCAATATATAACCCCCCAGCAGACTACAGCATGTGCTCAACCGCCATTATTTCCTGTCAGATGTTCGGACAAGTACAGCTCACATTGCACCACGCACCTTCAGATCTTCTATGCTTGCCACACAAAAACGCATCCGATCCCCATATCATAGCATGGGTTCCAAAACACCCCTACCATCGCCGAGCTAGTCTGCAACCAAAAATAGAACACGAGCGTCAATCTCCACGTTCATCAGACTTTCCTATTTTATTCGATTTTCGATTTATATTCATTTATCTTCAGGATTTCCGGATTAAATTATATTCTATGTTTGCGAAGCCAAATGTCCACCTGGATTTTACTTTGGGGCGTTTTTGTAACCAGAGGGCAGCCGATACGGTCGTCACTATAGCCCATAAAAAATCTCAGGAAACCCTGACGATGGTAAGTCGTTAGTATATCAGTCACCATGAGAAAATGCATTTATGTAGGCTGGTGGGTTCGGACAATATCTTGCCACTTCTCACCCAATACTCACCTTGGCAGCCTCTATTTGCCAAGGTCAATACTAGTTAATACTCAAACTTTATCTTCTCAAATCCGATCTTTCTCGATTCTAAGCGCACCTTTCCAGGTGCCGAGCACTAAGTCCTTTTGAGCGCCTTCTTCGAGTATCATGATTTTTATCTTACACGGTCTAGGCCAAGCCTCAAGCTCATCATTTGCGTCGATTCCAAACCTCATGGCTGGGTGAGCTTTACTTTTATCTTCCTGTTTGGGCAATAGTATTAGTAGAGTATGGGCACCGGCTCCCTTTAAGAAGCCGGTTCTCTGCATGGGGATTCCATGCTGCTAGTTGGAACTCATGGCTCTCCGAGTTCAGGTCCCCAGAAATGCTATCGCCCTTATTGACGTCGACGAAATTTCAATGGTGGGTGAGAACCTAATATTAAAGTCATTTTCGATGTTCAATTCGCAAACGGGGGGTTCAATCCGCATTGCGCACTGCAGTACTGACAAAGCTCCTTCATGGAAAGAATATGGGAGATCCGTCCAAGTGCGTGGATGCCTGCTACTCCCAAATCATATTTTGTCCCCTGAATCGCGGGTGAACACAGCCATGGCAAGTAGTCTGAGTGCTCAAGTCCTAGTCATAGTCAACGAGGGTTGCACAGCACGTCAAAGGTCCATGAAAGTAAAAACCACATACAAACTTAGCGGTATCGTGCCAGTGAGGTCGTAAACGCGTGTCGATTGCATAGGAAGCTAGAAACATGTTTCATAAGGTACAAGTAAGTTTCGTAAGTGCGTATACGTCGAAATTTTGGTGAAGAACACAAGAAAATATGAAGATACGATCGACAAGTCAACAAAATAATGGAGCACGTAAAAAGTCTTCTAAACCAGGAGAAGTCACAACTTTTTTTTGCAGAAAGATATGAACAATGATGATAGACGTCGACACTTCGGGTGTCGGAGTACAAATCAGCGCAAGCGCCTATCAACTCGGCCTGCAAATTGCGTAAATGAAGTTTGCACTTAGTTGACCCGAGACTGTCACCCTCTAAAGACTGATTGCTCGCATCTAAAAGGCTTTTTGTCCCGCCTTTGCCTCTTCTATTGCCATTGACGAAATGGGCAGAAAAAAATTGTTGATCCTTGAAGCAAGCTGTACCCCGAGGACGATGACCATTGCGATAGCGAGAATAGCCGGGATGACAGAGCCGGGAAGAAATCCGAAATGAAGGGGCTCCAAAGTCAAGGAGATAGATACTTTACGTATCGACACGTCGTCAATGGTCTCTGAGCTCGGAGTAAGTACACCGGTGTGCGCCAGCTGTATTCTCGCGTACTTCCGACGCGACATGTGCTCGCCAGGCGGACGTGCCGACTCAAAAGACACCAGAAAACTTGGTTCGAAGACTTCCATGAATACATTGGTGGGATGCTACATGGATATTAGCAAACTGACAGCTATAAATGAGCGCAAAATCTCACAAATGCAGGCCAAGATAGACGAAGTGTGAACTTGTCGAAGCTCTTCCAGTTGTGGTCGTCCAGGTCCAACACTATCCAAAGCTCATGAGGACAGGCGTCGTACGTTGCGGTTGGGTCCCATTTGTCGATGTAAGGGCATACAGAGCTTGAAAAAGAGGAACCGAGAGGCGCCGAGGTTCGGTTCAATTGCAGTGTTGAAGTTCGGGAGCTTAGAAGTGGCCTGCGCTTTGCATGAGGCACGCCCTATCCCAGAAGGTCATCTATCTCGCACCAATGATGTGTGAATGGCAGATTTGGGGGGGCTTTCTGCACGCTGGAGAAGTTTACTATCTCCGTGTTGCTGGACACATGATCAATGAGGAATAATAACCCGTAAAGCAGGTGCAGTAACATAGATGAAAACTCAAGTTCAAGATATCGAAGCTTCCGCACGAAGTAGGTCTTATCACGTACTCGGCGTTTGCCATTGTAATATGTTCCGATTGGTCACGCTTACAGACGGGCCGCAGTTCCTCTCTCAAACTTTGAGGACTACAACCTCGTTTTTCCAAAGACAGGCTAGCTTGCAAAACCCAGAGATATCAAGTGAGAGTACACGAGATTGATCAAGATCATATTGGTTGGCCAGTCACTGAGCTCTGTCGCAGGTGGTAACCCCTAATATGCATTGTAAAATCCACGAAGCCGGCCTTTGCTCAGCCTGCTCGAAGCTTGCGCAGATCCAACTCAAGATACAGCAATGCAAAGACCTTCCTTGACGGGCTATATGTTCAGGAAGCTCGCGTCAAATCTTGCGTTAACGAGGCGCACGATCCCATCATCCGCCGGCTCCCTCTCGAGTTGGTGTCGCATATTTTCACGCTTTGTAATCCAGACCAAACTATCTCTAACCGCAAGTCTCCCAAAGAGGCAGTGATGGTAGTAGTTTTCAATTCGACCTCGCTGCCGTTGCAATACATGGCGAACTATAGTCTGGTCCAAACCTTAGCTCTGGACAAAGATATGTATTCAACTCGACACCCCCGAGACTTGCCTGCAAGTAGAACTCTTGTCGCTGTTCCTCAAGCTCCCTTCCACTTCACATTCAATTCAAATATTACAAGCCAACTGAAAATGACCATCCCCTCCTCGCATCGCTGTTTCAGATGTTGAACTTGCATTCAGCTCGATGGAAAGTTTTGGACCTTCGCCTCCCGTCCCGATTAATAACACTCATGAACGGTGTACTGCCTGGCGCACCACAACTTCAGAGCCTCCGGATAAATTGTAGAGAGCCTGCCGGCCTCCGTGAGTATCGTGACAAAGGATTCCGTGTTGTCGGTGACCCTCCTTGCCCTTCCGATGTCGGTATTAGTGCCATTCGTTTCTTTCAGCTGGGATCGATCAGATCAACGTCACGACAGTCAAGTATAACCTTCTGCATTGCGACGCTATCTTCGACACACTCATCCTTCCATCTTTGAACGGCCTCTATCTAGAAGGGATTATGCGTTGCAGGCGGTTGGACAGCCGTCCGCTCATCATGCCAGCTGTTGTCGTTGTCTCTCATCGACATTTTCTTGGACGAGATTGAAATCGACTCCATTCTACAAAAGACATCCCGACTCGAAACACTCAGACTATGGAACTCCATCCATTACAATCTTTTTGAGCGGTTAGCACATACAAAAATTGTCGACACAAGTTCACAGGACCCGGACACGTCGTTCCTCCCTTGTCTTCATTCAATTCGCTGAGATGATGATCGAGATCTCAAGTTTCCCTGGCATCTGATACCTCCAATGTTCGTTTCAGCTCAGGTCCCAGGGAAACTCAGGAGCTTGAAAACCGTGATTTTCGCCCACTACGCAAACTTGCTATCTCAGTGTACAGTGATGACCATGTTGTAGTGGGCCATGGCATTGACAAGGACATGGCGCGACAGTTATGGGAGCTCCAGTGACACTACCAGCTGACTATCCGCGATGAAGGCGGCGTTGACATCATTGAGCACTCGTGCGGCCGACATTTTCTTCTAAGTAGAGACGATTCTGATGTGGTTGATGTGTCGGAGTGAACATTCAAACCTGGTTTTATGGGACTAGAAATTTATTCCGGGCTTACATTGGGACGATTTTAGCGTGTGCGAAATATATTATGCGGAGTATTGCTAATTCGTGAGCAGCAGCAGACGGTATTTTGGCGCCAGAGAAACCTCCATGAACTAGGATAGTTCCAATTGATAACTGGCAGTCATCGTTTCAACATGTGCTCGAAATATTCAGACAACTGCTAGGCTCACCTCGTTGGAACGTCCTTCTGCTTCAGTCCTTTGATTGGGATTGGAATTCCTAGCTTGCCTTTGATAGTCGCTGCCCTTTGTACGGTTTCAGCTCCCCTCTTTCCAGCCGAGATCCTCCCCAAGCCAACTCACCGGAGATAAACGTCAGTTGATATCAAATCCAGTTTACCAACTGGAATAATGTCCAGCGAAGCGAGTGCGCCCTGCGTAAGAAGTACCTTCGGTACAGAGCCGGAGTTGGCTGTACCAAGTGGCTTGACAACTAGTGGTTTATCGAAGGTGTGGTCGAAAGTGGCGTATGTGGTGCCGTTTAGGCCGGCTGCACTCACCACCCGGTCGAGGGTGAGCTCGAGGATCAAGGGGTTCTTGACTTATAGAACAGGTAAGCTTATGAGTAGGTATGGATCTCAACTTGAACTTACCGTCAAAATTAACTCTATAGTCAAGTCGCACTGATTAGAGTCACTAAGTGGAGAGTAAAAGGTGCATACGAGATAAGGTTCGTCACCAAAGATTCGAGCTAGGAATTGGTTCGTATAATTAGCCCTTGGGTCTCCCAAAATATAAGTATCCAGCGCTTACAGTAATAGACGCATTGATATGCGTGACGAGCCCAAGACCAACTAAGTTGATCACGTCCGCAATCAAGTCGCGACTACCAAGATCAGCAGTAGGCACTGCGTTGACGAACAACAAAAGTGAGCCGGCAAGAGCAAAGAGCGGTGCGAATTTCGTCATTTCTTGAAAGAACACTTTCAGGTTGACTTCCACCTTTCTTTCCTGCTAACGAGAAGGAATGGAGAAGGAACGGGTTGATTCAAGAGCAGACACGATTATATCCACGCAGCACGAATACACATTTACGTTCATCATCCCGTGGTTCAAGTAGCTTCTTCCCATCAAGAGTCTTTGGATTCAAATTTGACCCATTATAACACATGGTAAGGTGCTTTACGGTCAGATGCCGGAGCGGCCTTGCTGCCCATGAGAGCGTTGCACGCGACTCTGGTATCAGATGACTTGAGTAGTTTCCTTCTTTGCGTTGTACGACATCAGCGAGCGCTTCTCCTGCTTCTTGACGAAGTCTGGATGTCAACATGTCAAGAGGGAAATATCGTGGTTAAGATTGTCTATCATCTAGACGTTCATTGGTGTTTTCCCCTTCCGTCTCTTCCAAAGATCCCGGGCCCCATGCGCCACACTGGCAGTAGAAACGATTACCCAAATAGGCGACTCAGACTTCGCACCACAAATCGTCGACGCGGGTCTCGAGCTTCTTCTATACCTGGACTGTAATTATGTACAGTCAGTCCAAATTCATCGTCGAGAATGATGGTTGGGTTGCACATCTCGACCTCTATAAGGATGAGCACTGAGTGATGTTGAGAGGCGGCCGGGATCGTCTCGACTCTCTAGTTGAGATAGAAAGACATCGTGTATCTCATTGGAATGTTATATCTTACCTCAAAATACAATGTAATTGCAAGTAATTGAGGTCAGAAGCAGGAGTTCTGCTAGAAAATAGCATCTTTCAAGACCACTGGTAGCAATTATAATTACGATGTGAACAGACCGAGGCTAGGATGCACAGCTATAACAATCTTGAGCAATTGAACAATTCATATCAGAAAAAATCCCATACTTGTAGCCCTGTGACTGTGCTACCCGTACGAACACGCGCGCAGTCAGGGGCATACTATCGCGGTCAAGCGCCTCCACACTGTTCCAAAAATAGGAATTGCGCCGACGGCTGTGTTCCTCAGGGCCTTTTCCCTTTTTGTTCCCACCCACATCTTATCCTCTCGTCTCGTTTTGTTCCATTGTGCTATACTTTGTTCTTGAGCGGTTCAAGGACAGGCTCTGCAACGGTAAAGGCGACCTCCAAACCTCTATACGACGCCCAGCCACGTTGGGCCTTGGCTGAACGCTGGTCATCATCATGGGTCGCTGGACGCAGTATGACGAGGTATGTTGTGCATGAGTTGTGTTATCTCTCGCCCAAGCTGACCTAAAGCCTCGTCTTTTTTGTTGTCCAGGATGAATACCGTCTCCCAGAAGGCATGAAGCGCATCGGGTATGATGCCGATTCTGGGCGGTACTACTTTCGTGATGCGGATGGAAGTGTATGGAGAGGAGCGGAGGGGGTTGAATTCGGTGAAATGGTACGAGGTAAGTTACAGACTTTCGAATGGAACCTAATCTTATGTATGGAACCATTGCTCATTGTCCGTTCTCCCTGTCTCTCCTCTAGTTGACTCCCTGCCAGCTTCACTTGCAGGCCCCTCGTCCACCCCAGACGAGGACGACGATACGCCTACCAGAGCTGATTTGGAAGCATCACCACGGACCAGAAACGGAGAGTACGAGTTGCTCTCTGACGACCAGGTCAGCTACAGTCAAATATACTCTCGAAAGCTATATCGCTAACGGCATTGTCTATTCTTTAGGTGCCAATGGCACCCTCTCGGAAACCCCATATTACCTCAACATCCTACCGCACCCTCTTCCCTTTCTTTCTCATCATTGCTGTTGTGCTACTCCTCATCTGGCGGCTCATCGTTTCGCCCAACCTTTCATCCCCACCACCCAGAAAATGTCCGCAGGGAACATCAATGCACTGGGTCCAGCCAGGTGATAACTGCTGGGAGCTCGCTCGCGCCAATGGGTGGACATTGGAGAAATTGAAAGAGGTCAACCCCAAGATTGTCTGCGAGTCTCTGATGCCCGGGACCTCGGTGTGCCTGCCTGTAAAAGATAATTTGGTCAATGCGCCTTCGAAGGCAAAGGCAGGCTCAAAGTTATCGCAGACAACGAGCAAAAGGCGGAAACCGCAGCGTGCGTGATTGCGAGGGTATCCTGCGTCACCTCCAGCATTCAGCTTACACGGACATCACATCGGACACGACTACGCCACGTACGCGACTAACTGGTTGACCCAACAATTATCCGTTCCACCCGTTCATCCACATTTATCCTGGTATCACGTCACACCATACCGGCAATTCCACTGGATCAATTTCGCAGAAGGCATCTCTTTTTTCATTCTTGGTCCTGGCCTGGCCTTTTGCATTCACAATTACATCTAGCATCACGATTCGTTTGTTCATACATCTCATTC
>Ga0247741_1001267_pt1 | contig 14051 bp, 14 predicted proteins | sample UWRJL213509R2_FD_180945 | JGI IMG/M metagenome (GOLD analysis project Ga0247741, IMG submission 180945) | Plant litter microbial communities from Arlington Agricultural Research Station in Wisconsin, United States - UWRJ-L213-509R-2 | ecosystem: Environmental > Terrestrial > Plant litter >... | reverse complement strand
ATGTTCGCCGCCCAGGCTGTCGTACACCGGTGTGCTGGAGCGCTCGGCATAGGACTCGGGATCGTTGGCGTCGAACGGCACGCCCTTGACGTTTTCCTTGGAGCTCAGATTCAAATGAAAATTGGCGACCGTGCTGGCGACCGGCTGCACATCCGATTTGTCCAGCGTCAGCGCCTTGGGCGAACCGTACTGGATGGTGCCGCTCTTGTCGGCCAGCCAGCCGGTCAGCTGCCGGCCCTGGGCGTCGACGATGGTGTTGGTTTCGTCGGCATGGAACTGGCCGTTGCGGGTATAGCTCACCACGCCGTTGTTGACCATGCGGTAGAAGCCCTGGCCGAAGATCGAGACCGACAAGGGATCGTTGACGTCCTCCAGATTCCCCTGCGAAAACTGCTGGGCGATGCGGGCGACGCCGACGCCGGTGCCGGCGCTCAGGCTCTGCAGGCCGTTGAGCGAATTGTTGAGCATATCGCCGAACTGCGTCTGCGACGCCTTGAAGCCGACGGTGCTGGCGTTGGCGATGTTGTTGCCGATGGTGCTGAGGGAACGGGAGGCGGCGTTCAAGCCACTCAAGCCTTGCTGGAACATGGGAGTCTCCGGTTAGACGAATGCGATGTGATGGACGTCGATGGCCTGCAGCGGTGCTTGCCCCAGCGGCCGGCCGTGGGCGTCGATGGCGTAGACGCGGCGGCGCGTCGGCACGCGGATGCCGTCGACGTCGCGGTAGCCGGCGGCGTAGCTCGCGCAGGCGCCGTGCGCGGCGGACTGGTGGTCGTGGCGGCGCAGCAGGCCTTCAGGGCCGAAGTAGGAAACCTGTTCGCTGCCGTGCTGCGCCAGATGTTCTGGGAAGGCGATTTTCAGGCGGCGCCACTGCTCGCCGTTCTCGACCCACGGTTCGATTTCCTCGCAGGCGAAGCCGGGATAGGTGTACAGGAAAGGCTGGATCAGGTCGGACCAGGCGGCGTCGCCGCTGAAGCCGGCGCCGTGCTGAGGGCCCCGGGCGGTGTCGGTGGCCAGGCTTTCGTCGGCCGATGGCGACCAGACCACGCGCTGCTTGTACAGGTCGGCGACCAGGCGGACCGCCTGCGGCTGCTGTCCGGTGGCGACGGAGAGCGCCGCCTCCAGCTTGAAGTAATCGGACCAGCGCCGGGTGCCGCCGTGCGCCGCCACCGCCAATTGCAACAGTTCGTTCATGGGATCATCCTCCGTTGTGGGTTCGGGATGATCTTAGGCCGGGCGTGGTCGCCGGTTCTTGTACGAAAATTCGCTTTTTGTGGATTTTTGCGATGCCGTGTTCAGCCTGCGGACTGCTGCGCCGTGCGCCACGATCCGGGCGACGTGCCGACGCTCTTGCTGAAGTGGCGCGTGAAGTGGGACTGGTCGAAGAAGCCGCAGTTCAGGGCGATCTCCATCAGCGGCTGGCCGCTGTCGCGCAGCAGCTCCTTGGCCCGCTGCAGGCGCTGATCCATCAGCCACGCCACCGGCGACTTGCCGGTGGAGCGCTTGAAGGCAGTGGTGAAATAGGCCGGCGACAGGCCGCACTGTTGCGCGATGTCGGCAATGGTCAGTCCGCCGTCGAGGTTGGCGGCGAGGATTTCCTTGGCCGAGCGTTCCTGCCAGTCCGCCAGCTTGCCTCCCCTGGCGGCGCCATGCCCGCGATCCTGGCACTGATGCGCCAGCTGGCTTTCAATGGCCAGTCCGATGTGGTTGACCAGCAGCGGCGAGCTCGCCGCCGGCGCGTCGATGGCGCAAGACAAGACCCGCATCAGGCCGATCAGGATCTGATCCTGGCTATCGAACGCTGCGGCCGTAAGCGACAGCGGCCGGCGCGGGTAAAAGCACAGCAGGTCGAACGGTTGGTCGACCCACAGCGAGGTCGGCGGCCCCGGCAGCAGGCCCAGGCGGTTCGCCGCCAACGGCGGATGCGCGACCGAACCGCCGCCTGACGCGAGACGGAACGGCTGCAGCTCGCGCAGCGTGTATGCCAGCAGACAATCCGCATGCGGCGTGATCTGCGGCAACCATCCCACGTTGCGGTGCGGCGAGCGCAAGCGCGCGACGCTGAATTGTTCGGACTGGAGCGACCACATGTCGAGCCTGATGGTCTCGGCGGCGGGGATGGCGATGGAGCGGAAGTCGGTATTGATCATGCCACCGCTTAGCGGAGGGCGGATATAAGGCGCTCCATCGCGGGTCGATTACAGCATGCCCGCTTGCGCGCGGCGCTCAAGCCATCGCCTTGATCGGTAAAAAGGCCTTCGCACTGGTCCTGATCTGTGGACGGCTTTAGAACCGTTGGCGCAAGGTGCATCCGGAGCTGGCTCAGGATGCACCTCGACCGATCGAGATTCCAGGGAACGATCCTTGCGCCTGACAGTCCGCTAGTAACCGTTGCCCGCATGGGATATCGGCGAGCGGGCCGTCATGCCGACGTCGGCGTCGCCACCGGACAGAAATGCCAGCGTATCGCGGATGATCAGTAGCGCGGCGTCTACCTCGGCCTCGGTGATATCGAGGTAGAACACGGCCCGCACCGCGCTGGCGCCGGAAGGCAGCATATGCAGTCCGCGCGCGAAGGCTTCCTCGACAAAGCCGGCGGCGCTATAACCAGCGAGGCCAAAGCGCACAATATTGGTTTCGACCGTGCTCTCGTCAAGTTCGATGCCTGTGATGCGCGTGATACCGGCGGCAAAGCGCTTGGCCAGTCGGTGAGTCTTGAGCAGCTGCGGCCGATGATGTTCCAGCGCATGCAGCGCGCCGGCGGCGATGATGCCAGCCTGGCGAAAACCGCCGCCGATTTGCTGCTTGAAGCGCCGCGCGCGCCCGACAAATTCGGCAGTTCCAGCCAGGCACGAGCCGACCGGCGCGCCTAGCGCTTTTGAAAAACAGACGCTGACGGTATCAAACGGGGCTGCGTATTGCGCCTCGCTGATGCCGGTGGCGGCAGTGGCGTGCCACAGGCGGGCACCGTCCAGATGCAGCTTTAGACCATGTACGCGGCCACGTGCGGTCACCGCCTGCAAAGTGTCCAGTGGCCATACCGAGCCGCCGCCGACGTTGTGCGTATTCTCAATGCACAACAGGCGCACTGGCGACTGTATCGTGGTCGGAAAGAAGCGGTGCCCCTGACCGATGGCGTTGTCCAGATCGTGCGCTTGGAAAATGCCGCGTACGCCCGGCAGGAGTCGCGGCAGCACGCCCGCGAATGCCGCCGGTGCGCCGCCCTCCAGAATATAAACGTGGGCACTCTGGTCGAACAACACCGCATCGCCCGGTTCGGTATGGGCGCGTATAGCGACCTGGTTGGTCATGGTGCCAGTCGGCATATACACTGCAGCCTCCTTACCCAGCAGCGCCGCAGTGGCCTGTTCCAGCGCTCGTACGGTTGGGTCGTCGCCGTAGACATCGTCACCGACCTCAGCGTTGGCCATTGTTGAGCGCATGGCAGCCGTCGGACGGCTGCAGGTATCGCTACGTAAATCAATCATGGGTGCCCTCCTCTTTAAGAAGAGGCAACCATAGCAGCGATACCGTATTACTTCTTGAACGAAATTGCGCGGGGACGCTGGCTGTGGGCCAGCATGCCAGGCGTGTAGCCGAGAGTACGGTGGAAAGCGCGCGTCATGTGGGCTTGATCGGCGAAGCCTGCCAGCAGAGCCGCATCGACCAGCGTGAGTCCAGCCAGAATGGCTTGGCGCGCGCGCTGCACGCGAAGCTGGCGCAGGTAGGCATGCGGCGGCAGTCCGTATATCGCCTGAAACTGGCGGATCACCTGGAACTTGCCCATTCCGCTCACCTGGCTGAGTTCAGCAATGGTAATGGAGCGCGCGGATTCCCCCGCCAGCAGTTCGCGCACGCGCGCGATGGCCGGCGCGTGGCGTGCGGCCGCAGGTTGAGGGCGCGTGCCGGCATGGCGGGCGAAGGCGTCGTGGATCACGCTCAGATACAGCGCTTCGAGTTCGAGTGCATCGGCGTGCGGATCTGCAGCGGCGTCGTGGAGGCGGCCCAACCGCTGGTACAGGCTGGCGTCGATGACCACGGGACGATGGAAATGGGCAGCCTGCAAGTCGCCGAACAAATCGTCGAGTGCGGCACGCACCAGCGCCGCACCGGGATACATCATGCGATAGCGCCAGCCGTTCTCGCTGCCAGGCCAGCCGGAATGCACAACGCCGGGCGCGATCAACGCCACCGAACCGGAAGGCATATCGAGCCGGCGCCCCTTGTCGTATTCAAAGGCCTGGCAGCCGCTATCGATCACACCGATTGCGTATTCTTCGTGGAAATGGCGGTCGAAGTGCTGGCGCCGATAATCTGCGCGCAAAAACACGGTGCCTGGCAAATGTTCGTTGCGCCAGGTTGCCAGCTCAGTGCTTGGTTTTGCTGTCATCTTGAATCGCCGGGCAAAGATTCACTTTATCATACGCTCGCATTCGGTATCGCACCGGCTCTCTGCAGCAGTGCGACGCGATAGGACAGAGCTTCCAACTGCGAATCCGGGATACCATTGTTACGCAGGCCAGCACAAGTTCGAAACAAGTAATCGGCAGCACTTCCGAGCCGGCCGAATGCAGTAGCCAGCCTCTCCGCCACAACCTCCGTAGAAAGCTGTCCGGCATATTGGCAGCTAGCAGAATTGATGATGAACGTGATCGCGCTTCCGAAGATGATGCCATCTTGATCCAATAAATCCACCCAGCGCGGTAGATAGCCAGTGCTAAACATCTCTCGCCGCCAAAGCAGTGTCAATTCGCTCTCAACCAGATGCTCATCGATGCGATACGCGCTGCCTGTACAGGAGCCTCCCGATTCCAGACCGAGTGCCAACCCTGGTTTATCCGGCGATCCTCGACCTGCCTTCATCGAAAGACAAAACGATCTGTGCCATCCCTGAACTATCGCAGAGCGTCGCTCAACGTAGCGCAATGCGGGATTCCAGATGAGCGAACCATACCCAAATACCCAGACCGGTCCAACAGGACGTTGCAATAGCATTTCCTGCAAGGATGCGACGCGTTCGCGTTCCGTGAGAAAAGGTACGGCTGAGGAGGCGCTAGCGAATAGGTGGTGGTATGCACCGTTCTCCAAAAGCTCTCTTGATAAAACCGGCTCAGTGGCGAAGCTGCGGTCGCGTGTCTTGGCAACGGAGAATTTATTCGTGTTCAACTGTCTGCTCCTGTTTTGGGCTGGGTCCAACCGTATCGCCGATACCCCCTTCGTTCGTCGCCGATCGCGGTATCAACGGGTGGATCCTATGAGTGACACTGTCGCCCAAGAAGCATTTAGCCGCACTCCGATTCTTGCTCCAGCCATCACAGCACTAAAAAGCGCAATTAGCGCAAGAAACGGAGTGTTTCCATAAGAGGAATTGGTTAAGGTAAAAAATCATATTCAGGTCCAATTTCATGAAGAGGACATACTGAATCTTCCCCGGCTCATATCCGCTGCGGCCCAAGTCGAACAGGCATTCCCTGGGACGCGCCTGATCGAAGACACGCTGGCGTTGAGCAGCGAGCTTTCACAGGTAGGCCGGTTTGTCGATGAGCCTGGCGCGACGGTACAACTCGATCTCAACCGGCGATGGGTATACGGTGCAGAAGAATCTCGTCACACCGGAGGAATGCGTTGCTCTGAAGATGCCATGCTCGAAATTGACGCTCTGACACAGCAGGCGGCCTTTTATCGAAGCACTTGACAGGTCAATACATATTAGTCGGTGCGATTGCCTACCCACTTTCCCGGCGTCACCCCAAAGGTGCGCCGGAACAGCGCGATGAAGGCACTGACGTTGTCGTAGCCCAACTCCAGCGCCACGGTGGTCACGGGCTCGCCGGCGGCCAGCAACTCCAACGCCCGCAGCAGCCGCACGCGTTGGCGCCACTCGGTGAAGCTAAACCCCGTCTCCGCCACGAAACGGCGTGTGAGCGTTCGCGGGGCGATGGCCGCCCAGGCGGCCCAGTTCTCCAGGCGGCGATTATCCGCCGGCTGTTCCGACAAGGCCAGCGCAATCCGCCGCAAGCGTGGTTCCTGCGGGATTGGCAGGCCGAGCGACGCACGCGGTAGCGTGCGGATTTCATCGAGGATCACGTGCGCAAGACGCAACTGCGGCGCATCCAGCGCCACATCGCCCCAGCCTGCTGCGCGCGCCACCACCTCGCGCAGCAGGCCGGAGGTGGTTAGGATGCACGGTTCCCCTGGCAGGTCGGCGCAGGCCGACGTCGTCACATATACGCTCCAGCCCACGAACGGTCCATGCGAACGCACGCCGTGAGGCACGTCGGGCGGTATCCAGACCGCATGGGTGGCGGGGACCACCCATCGGCTGTTGCCCGCATCGACCGATAGCAAGCCTTGGGAAGCGCCGAGCAACTGCCCACGGGCATGCTGATGGCGATCAGTGATACGCGCGGTCGTCTCGTGCTGCGTTACCGCTACGATCAGCGGCCCGTCGAGCGCCGATGCGGTGGTCGGTGAGAGCAGGAAAGACGACATGGACTGGCCGCAACAAGTTATCGACGCTTGATTATGGCGCATCCCGGCCACTTGCGCCCGTCTGGAAGCGCTAGTTCATCCATGCGACAGGCAGCAAGCACGGCCTGCCAGTGGCCGCCAACGTGCTGAACCGGCAGTTCAATCCAAGCGCGGCTAACCTGGCGTACGTCAGCGACATCACATACATCCGCACCGACGCCGGCTGGCTGTATTTGGCAACCGTGCTGGCCCTGTTCTCACGCAAAGTAGTCAATGCCTTTCCAAGCTGCAGCGCCGGCCCTTGATGCTTAGTTTGCGTCGACGAACGCGCGCAGGAGCTCGTCGCGCACTTCCAGGACATCGAACAAACCCACCGCACGCAAGGCCGGCAGGGCTTCGATGATGTCGCGTTCGGCCTCGGCACGCGCTTCGGGCGTAATCGACGGCGCAGCGAGCGCCTTGGCATTCATGATGAAGGCGCCGACAGTGCCCTTGCGGACCGTGACGCCGTTGAAGTCGCCTTGATTGAGGTGATCGGGGAAAAGTTCTGAAGCACGCATGCTGATGTTCCTGTATCAGTGAGAAAGTCTGCAGTATAGAGTGCGCGAGTTGGCCTTACTATGCTATTGGCGCCAATCGATACTGCGCTGACGCCATAACACTTCTTCCCATGGAGCGCCCCGATTTCCTCCCCGTGGATGATTTTGGCGTGCGAGAAGGGTATCGACGCCTGGAAAGGCTTGGCTACCCCCGATTATCGCTTGACCCGCTAATGCTTTGAAAACAAAGCACATCCTTCAGGCATCGCAAGCGCATACCATCACGTTAGCGAGGCTCTTCCCGATGTGGGCCTTCAATGCACCGCTGGGCGGTGTCCGATGCCGAATCGCTCGGCCAAGCCGGCAAGCCGCTTATCCACCGTCCACAGGGTTGTGCCAGGCGTAATCAACGTTGAAGCCAACAAGACTAAATCCACCAGTCCGCAACCCAGCCCGTATAAGGATTCGCGCTCAATGAACGCCACGGTTTCCTGCAAACCGGCATCCTGGATCAGGTTGAGCAGTCCCAGATCTTCCAGCGTCTGTGCCCTCGGGGCCGGCGGACTGCCGCAGGCGATCTCACCTATCACCATTGGATGCGTCAACACCATGTCGCGGATCAGCAAGTCCTCCAGCGCCGCGTTGCGGTTCCGAAAATGCGCAATCCACACCGACGTATCGACCAGGACACCGCTCATGGAAATGGTTCCGGCCGACGCCGCGGCACCTCAGGCATCTCCGGCATCGCGCCGCCCAGCGCGGCCAAGCGTTTGGCGGCCCGCACGCGAACAAAGGTCTTGACGGCCTCGCGAAAGAGATCGGCCTTGTCCATAGAGGGGTCCGCCAACGCGAGCGCTCTGTTGTAGAGCTCATCGTCTATCGTAACGGTAGTCCGCATACTTCCCCCAATTGATTCAATACTGATGTGATTCTGTATCAGTTTCCGCATCAACGCAACTAGTTCTGTGCGATCAGACCGCAAATACCAGATGCTCGACGATGCCCGAACCTGTCAGACGATGCCCGACCCCGAAACAGTCTTGCGCAGGTTACAGAAAAATAGCAGAACTAGCAACTTTAATATCTTAGCTTCGACGAGCGTGAGTCACTGCGCGCCTCGCTCATCGCTAACCATAAGCTTGCCATCCGCGAGATTTGCGATATACTTGCACATGTACGATTTATCGTACATGTTAATGCCGTTCGAAGTTCTCGCTGACACTGACAACTACTGCTGATACTCACGACTACTGCTGATACTGACGACTACTACTGACACTGACGATTACTACTGACACTGACGACTACTACTGACGCTGACGACTACTACTGACGCTGACGACTACTACTGACACTGATAAGTATTGAAAGAACGGAGTAACAAATGAGAATCATCAACTTTTCCGATGCTCGCAACAGCCTTCGAGCTGTTATCGACCAAGTGGTTGAGGATGCTGACGTAACCATCATCTCACGTAGAGACGCGCCAGATGCAGTAGTCATGTCCTTCGATCATTACAGCAGCCTCATGGAAACTGTGCATCTGCTGAGTTCGCCAACTAATGCAGCTCACCTTGCCAAATCCATCGTTCAGGCACGTTCAGGCCAAGCGAAGCATCGGGAATTAATCAACATTTCCGACGCAGAGGAACCGCAACATGCGCAACTTGAAGTTCACGGATGAGGCTTGGGAAAGCTACATCTACTGGCAAACGCAAGATAGGAAAACACTCAAACGCATTAACGATCTGATCCAGGCCACACTCAGAGATCCTTTTGTTGGTGTTGGTAAACCTGAAGCATTGAAACATAGTCTTAGTGGCTGCTGGTCGAGGAGAATTGACGAAACTAATCGGCTAGTCTATGAAGTGCATGATGAGGAATTAATCATCATTTCGTGCCTCCACCATTATTGAAAGGAAGGGGAGCTGGCGCTCCCCTTCTTTTATAGCTTAGAAATTCGATCCTAAATCTCACAAGGGCGGCATTGTTGATTTGCAGCGAAATCTGACCCACTTTGCCGCATAATTTGCAAACGAATCTGACCCACGTTTAAGACACAATCCTGCTCATGACATTGAGCGGGGAATTGGAGTGATCGACGTGGCATTACTAGGCATTATTCGACGCTGGCACATTCGCGAGCAGATCCCATTGAGAGAGATAGCTAGGCGGTTGGGCATCTCCAGAAACACCGTTCGACGCTATCTGCGCTCGGAAACCATAGAGCCAGCCTACGCTGAGCGGCGCTCCACCCGCGCCATCGACAAATACGCGTTCCAGCTTTCAGCGCTCCTCAAGACCGAGGCGGCCAAGTCGCGCAAGCAGCGGCGCACGCTGAAACAGATCCATGAGAACCTAAAGGAATTGGGGTTCGAGGGGTCTTACGACAGGGTCGCGGCGTTCGCGCGGGCCTGGAGGGAGGGTCAATCTGAGAGGGTCAATCCGGCCAGCAAACGAACATGGTATCCATTCAGCAAAGGCCAGAAATACCATGATCGATCGAAAAGGGCATCAAATTTCCACGTAAAACATTGAATTTAAAGCCTTTATACAAAACCGATACCATGACACGACTCACCACCACCGCATGGCATGGACTCCCAATCATGGCATCGTTGCGAGATCATACCATTAAGAATGCCATGAAAAAACATTGCTTAGACGTGCTAATCGTTGCCAGACAGTGCCAGACATAACAACAAAAAAGCCCGTGAAATCACGGGCTTAGATGGGTTTTACTGCCTGTTAATGCCAGCAGTTGCCAGACATCAAATCATTCCCACTTGATTATAAATGAGAACTATAAATGGCTGATTTAGCTGCGTTTTCCCCTGGTTGAACAATTCGATGCCATCGGCGATACCATCAGTTGGGTGATGCGCCTGCCAGGGCGACTTCCGGGCGGGCAAGCATGCCGGCGTCAACAAAAGGCCGTCGCCAGCCCGCCCCGGATGTCGGTGACGGCCCGCGCTGCGGCGACCTCGATGGCGCGTTCCTTCGTCGGTGCGGCCGCCACGGTTGGCGTCGTCCACGGCACGACGATGATACCGTCTTTGACAATCTGAAACACTGGAAACCACTCGGCACTGCGCTGTTCGGCATTCAGCTCGATAATGAAGTTCTCGTATTCGATGATGCAACTGATGTCCTGCGCTTGCATCGCCAGCAATCCAGCCCGCATTTGCTCGCGTTGTTGCGGTGGACGTGTATCGATGGCCAGCGGATCGCTTGCGGGGAAGCTTTCGGCGAGGCCTTCGTCGAGCGCCGCTTCCACGTGCGCGAGCGCCATGGTCCGCTGCGGCGCGCTGGCGCCCTCGATTTGAAGATACCTCATCGCCGCCAGGCCCTTCAGCGGCTTCTGCGCTTGTTTTTTCATTGGTTACCTTATCAGGCTACGTCATCTGTCACGCAACATCGCGGATTAAGATGGTTGATCATTGATCGGCACGTTCAGGAGATCTGTGTGCCGGCGCGCACAAGCTCCGGATAAAACGCGCCGCGCCGTATTCGCAACACGCCATTGTCCCTGCCGTCGTGAAAGCGCGACACCACACAGATTTCCCTGGGTTATACGCGCAGCCTGAAGTGAGGAATGACACCGTAGGGATATTGCGATGGCACGATGAAGGGTATTTGTATGAAATTAAAACAGAATCCCACCCAGAACCGCCTGCTGGCGGAGCTGGACCTGACCGAGTTCCATCGGCTGTCGCCCTATCTGGAACTGGTCAACATGGAGCGAGGACACGTCCTGTATCAAATGGGCGCGAAGATGATGTATGTGTATTTCCCGACCACCGCCACCATCTCGATCGACTATGTGCTCGAAGACGGCGCCACCTCGGAAATCGCCAGCATCGGCAACGAGGGATTGCTGGGGGTGTCGCTGTTCATGGGCGGCATCAGCGCGCCGACCCGTGCCATCGTCCAGCTCGCGGGCTACGCCTATCGCCTCAGCGCCACCCGGCTGATGGAGGAGTTCTATCACAAGGGGCCACTGCTGCGGCTGCTGCTGCGCTACACCCAGACCCGGCTGACGCAGATCTCGCAGCTGGCGGTATGCAACAGCCATCACACGACCGAGCAAAGGCTATGCCGCTGGCTGCTGCAGATGCTCGACCGTTCGCCGACGCGGGAGCTCGCCATCACCCAGGAGGCGCTGGCGGCGATCCTCGGCGTCAGGCGCGAGGCGGTGACCGAGGCGGCTGGCCGACTGCAGCAACTCGACATCATCAAATGGCGCCGCGGCCACGTCGAAGTACTGCAACGCACCGGACTGCACAGCCATGTGTGCGAATGCTACGAGGTGGTGCGGCACGCCACGGCAGGATTGATTCCCAAGCTACCGCTGGCGCAGGCCGGCGTGGTGCACCCGTGGCGCGCACGCCACGAGGGCGGCGCGCGGCGCCTCGCCGGCGCTGAACGCCGCCGGGAAGACCAGCCCGACGATCCGGATTCGGCCGACGACACCCAGGCCGAACTCGATCTTTTTTAGCGCGGGAGGCGGCACGCGGCGCCAAAGCGCGGCAGCACACTGATCCGGATGGGACCGGCGCGCAGGCTGTGGTTTCGATCAACGAAACGAAAGCCCATCATGAAAACCGATCTGCAACTGCAACAAGATGTCTTGGCCGAACTCGACTGGGAGCCCGCCGTCAACGCCGCCGCGATTGGTGTCGAGGTCAAGGACGGCATCGTCACGCTGGCGGGCCACGTCGACAGTTACGCCGAAAAATGGGACGCGGAACGCGCGGCCCAGCGGGTCGGCGGCGTGCGCGCGCTGGCCGTTGAAATGGACGTGCGTCTGCCAGGCGCCAGCCGGCGCGACGACGGCGATATCGCGCGCGCGGTGGAAGACGCGCTGTTATGGTCGACGGCGTTGACCGATAACACGGCGCACGTGTTGGTGGAAGGCGGTCACGTGACGCTGACCGGTGAGGTCAGCTGGCCCTACCAGCGCGACGCCGCCGTGCAGGCGGTACGCTATTTGATGGGCGTGACCGGCGTGAGCAACCAGATTGTCATCAAGCCGAGCGTCTCGCCGGCGGCCGTGAAGGCCAGGATCGAGGCCTCGCTCAAGCGCCGGGCCCACCAGGACACGCGCCTGATCGAGGTGGCGGTGCATGGCGCGGAAGTGACCTTGACCGGGATCGTGCCGAGTTGGACCGAGCGCGATCTGGCCCGCCAGTCGGCGTGGAGCACGGCCGGCGTCCACAGCGTGATCGACCAGCTCACCGTCGCCTGACCATGCGCCGCCGGGAAGCGGGCGCGGCATCTCTGATGCGCAACAAAGAGCGCCATGACCTGCGCGCCCGCTTGCCGCACTAACCAGACCACCAATGAAAGCACCTCATGAGCAAAATTATCGGCATCGACCTCGGCACCACCAACTCCTGCGTGGCGGTGATGGAAAACGGCCACCCCAAGGTGATTGAAAACGCCGAGGGCGCACGTACCACGCCCTCGATCATCGCCTACCAGCAGGATGGCGAAATCCTGGTCGGGGCGTCGGCCAAGCGCCAGGCTGTCACCAACCCGAAAAACACGCTGTTCGCCGTCAAGCGCCTGATCGGCCGCAAGTTCGACGAAAACGAGGTACAGAAGGATATCGGCCTGATGCCGTTCCAGATCGTCAAGGCCGATAACGGCGACGCCTGGATCAGCGTGCACGACAAAAAGATGGCGCCGCCGCAGATCTCGGCCGAGGTGCTGCGCAAGATGAAGCAGACCGCCGAGGACTACCTGGGCGAAAAGGTCACCGAGGCGGTGATCACCGTGCCGGCCTATTTCAACGACGCGCAGCGCCAGGCCACCAAGGACGCCGGCCGCATCGCCGGACTGGATGTGAAGCGCATCATCAACGAACCGACCGCCGCCGCGCTGGCCTTCGGCATGGACAAGAGCCAGAGCGGCGACCGCAAGATCGCCGTGTACGACCTCGGTGGCGGCACCTTCGATGTCTCCATCATCGAAATCGCCGCGCTCGACGGGGAAAAACAGTTCGAGGTGCTGTCGACCAACGGCGACACCTTCCTCGGCGGCGAAGACTTCGACCAGCGCGTCATCGACCACATCCTCGATGACTTCAAGCGCATCCACGGCGTCGACCTGAAAAAAGATCCGATCGCACTGCAGCGCATCAAGGCCTCGGCCGAACGCGCCAAGATCGAACTGTCCTCCACCCAGCAGACCGATATCAACGAACCGTACCTCGCCATGGCCAACGGCGCGCCCATCCATATGAGCATGACCATGACGCGCGCCAAGCTGGAATCGCTGGTCGAAGACCTGATCGAGGCCACCATCGCGCCATGCCGCACGGCGATCAAGGACGCCGGCATCGCGGTCGGCCAGATCGACGACATCATCCTGGTCGGCGGCATGACGCGCATGCCGAAAGTGCAGCAGAAGGTCAAGGAATTCTTCGGCAAGGAACCGCGCAAGGACGTCAACCCGGACGAGGCCGTCGCGGTCGGCGCCGCCATCCAGGGCGCGGTGCTGTCCGGCGAACGCAAGGACGTGCTGTTGCTCGACGTGACGCCGCTGTCGCTGGGCATCGAAACCATGGGCGGGGTGATGACCAAGATGATCCACAAGAACACCACGATTCCCACCAAGTTCTCGCAGGTATTCTCCACCGCCGACGACAACCAGGCGGCGGTGACCATCAAGGTATTCCAGGGCGAGCGCGAGATCGCCGCCGGCAACAAGGCGCTGGGCGAATTCAATCTGGAGGGCATCCCGCCGTCGCCGCGCGGCATGCCGCAGATCGACGTCAGCTTCGACATCGACGCCAACGGCATCCTCCACGTGGGCGCGAAAGACCAGGCCAGCGGCAAGCAGAACCGCATCACCATCAAGGCCAATTCCGGGCTGACGGAACAGGAAATCCGCGCCATGGTGCAGGACGCGGCGCAGAACGCCGATGCCGACCACGCGCTGCGCCTTCTGGCCGAGGCGCGCAACAAGGGAGAGGGGGAAATTCACGCGGTGCGCAAGACGCTGGTCGCGCTGGGCAAGTCGGCCGCCGCCGACACC
>Ga0247741_1001266_pt1 | contig 14055 bp, 13 predicted proteins | sample UWRJL213509R2_FD_180945 | JGI IMG/M metagenome (GOLD analysis project Ga0247741, IMG submission 180945) | Plant litter microbial communities from Arlington Agricultural Research Station in Wisconsin, United States - UWRJ-L213-509R-2 | ecosystem: Environmental > Terrestrial > Plant litter >... | reverse complement strand
ACATAGACCTTCTGCATCTTGTCCCCCATACAACATGGTTTTCAAGACTCTCTTCGCTTCTCTTGTTCTCGCATCGACTGCAGTCTATGCCTTGCCATCCTTGTCTGTCTCCTTGACTGGTATGACCAACATTATGTTTCAAACGACCTCGGCTGACATCCATTGATACCTCTAGGACCCAGCAATGTCGGTGGAGTGGACAACTTCAAGGTTGAAGCCACTATCACCAACACTGGTAACGAGACAGTGAAGTTACTGGATGATCCCCGCACGTTGGCTTCAGCCACACCCGTCGACAAATTTTCCATCGTTCACGCAAATGGTGGAAACCCCTCATTCTCAGGCGTGTTCGTCAAGTACTCTCCCGAGATCGCCGCAGAGGAAGGAGAGTACAAGGTCATCGCTCCTGGTGATTCGATCAAGGTCGTGCACAACTGTACGTTCTCGAACCGATTCTTCTTGTGTATATAAGCCTCATGGATCGGATGATAGTATTCGAGGCGTACAACTTCACTGATCCAGGAGTGGGAACCTACAACCTTGTTCCCGATTCCGGATTCTACTTCGTCGACGAGAAGGACGAAATCGGGGTGATCCACGCTGATATTGTGAAATCGTACAGCGCTCAAGTCGACGGTCCCACTCTCGCAGTCGCGCGCGCTGATGAGCCTGCTGATGAGGGCCTCACTAAGCGGGCCTTCTACGTCGGATGCTCTATTCCGAGGCGGTCGATAATTGGGAGGGCGGCTGCATCTGCGGAAATTTACGCCCGCAACGCCAAATCCTACCTCACAGTCCGTAGGACAGCAACTCCGAGATTTACCACATGGTTCGGGCGGTTTACGCCAGCTCATCGTGCCACAGTGCTCGACCACTTCAATAGGATCGACGCGAACACCTTCTCTTCGTTCACATATGACTGTACGTGCACCAGGCCATCGACCTACGCGTTTGTGTACGCTAACACGTCAGTCGTTTTTTCAACTTTTCGCTTCGAGTCTCGCTGACACGGCTGTCACAGTTTCGGAAGGATCCACTTGTGTGGTGCGTTTTGGAGGGCCCCTTTAACGGGTACTGACTCCCAGGTATGTCGAAAATGTCCCAGTTTGATGAGAACGTTGTTTCCTTATCATTCAACTACTAGGCCGGAACGATCATCCATGAGTCGTCTCACTTCACTAGGAATGGGGGCACCCGGGATTTCGCTTACGGACAAGCGGCGGCCAGGGCACTAGCTATATCGAACTCGAACCGTGCAGTATTGAATGCCGACTCTCATGAATATTTCGCCGAGAACACGCCTTTCCGAGCGTAGAAACAAAGAGTTGATGTCGGATTTGAAGTATGCGTGTACAATCGAACATTGTAGTACGAAGAAATCGTAGACTACACCCTTATGATCATCTACCATTCATGATTCCCTGATAAAAGGTCTGGTGAGGTCATATTCTGATATTCAAACTCCTCGTAAATTCTGCAATCTTTATTCCATATGGGGGCGACTCGGATTGCCGCTGCCAGGTTCTTGCTGACTAAGAGTTCTTGTCAAAAGATCACCGAGTCGAGATCTCAAGATCTCAACTTCAACCTTTTACCTAGACCGGTGACCGGTCCCTCGATGAGGTGACGCCTGAAATGCCCTCGATAGAAGGTCCTCCTTGTTTCTGAAGCTGCAAGCTGACGTACTCCCGACTGGTCACGAGTCTACCTTTTACCTAAGTAGTCAAAGAACCCAGGTCCCAGACCATTGCTCACATCGCCAGCCTGAGGGTTAGACATGGATAGTAGACTGAGACCTTCATGCTGGCTTTGTGATAGGCTATTCACTACACTTGACACTTCAATAGTTTCCGAACAAGACGCCCAAGGGTCAGAATCATAGACTTGGATGCGAGGGACACATACAAAAGAGGTCAATTTCAACGATGTTGAAGCGTCTCTTGGTTCAAGAACCCCGTCGTCATTTGTGACCCACACGCGCTCTACCATGAACTCTCTGGCTCGTTTTCTGTTGGCACTTATTCTGGGGTTCTCGATTGTGCCGTTCATTCTTGCTGGCTTGACCTTTGGGTTTCCCTACGGCCGTATGAAGGTAAGAGGCGTCAGTCTGGGTAGTTGGCTTGTACTCGAGGTGTGTATTTCGCCTTGCAGAAAATTTCATGTACATGTAAACTAACTCCTTCTAGTCTTGGATCACTCCCTCCCTCTTTGACGCCACTAACGACGCTCGTATCATCGATGAATGGACCTACGGTCAATACAAGGACCGCAAGAAAGGAACCAAAGCTCTAAAAAAGCACTGGGACACTTGGATTACTGAGGCCGACTTCCAGGCCATTGCTGCTGCTGGGTAAAGACCAGCTCTTGTTCGCATTATGTCCTAAACTGATTGCTTGTTCAAGGCTCAATCATGTGCGCATTCCCATCGGATACTGGGCGTTTGAGGTCTCGGGCGGGGAACCTTACATTACAGGTCAACTCCCGTACCTCGAAAAGGCCATCAACTGGGCTCGGAAGTACAACCTTAAAGTCATCGTTGATCTACATGGTATGCAGCACTGGCCTCGTCAGAATCCGTCCTTCAATTTCTGACAAAGTCTCTAGGTGCTCCTGGCAGTCAGAATGGGTAGGCAGTTTGTATTTTTTTCTTCTCTCGCTTGTATACTAATACTAAAAAGGTTCGACAACTCTGGACGAACGACATCGAGACCGTAAACCTTTTCTTTCAATACGATTGGCAATATTCTGACCCCTAAGGCATCACAGTGCTTGGCACACAAATTCTACGAATGTCGGGCGAACGAGTGCTATTGTAAAAAAGATTGCATCCTCTTACAAGGACATGACTGGCGTGGTCACGTCTATTCAACCAATCAACGAGTGAGTTTTAATCTTCAGTGCAGCGAGCTCGAAGCTTAAACTCACTCAGACCGGCTGGCTGGCTGGGCGGCACAATGATGGATGTTGTTAAACAAGTGAGTGTATCCCAAAAAATCTCAAACCATACTCATAATTATCTCTTGCAAGTTCTACTACGACGCATACGGAAGCATCAGGTCAGGAGCGGTTTTGAACCTTGCAATATTTTATCTCATCGTCAGTTTCAGATGGTCATATGGTACCTCGCAGCAAAGCCACTTTATCGTGCTTCTTCATGATGCCTTTATGTCCACCAGCTACTGGCGCGGCTTCATGCCATACCCCAACTGGGAAGGCGTCATGATCGATACGCACCTCTACCAGGTCTTTTCAGATGCCGTGAGTCCCCAAACGATTCTACTTAGTCTCAATACAATTTGAATGCATGATACACAGGAGATCCGCATGACACAAGCCCAACACATCCAAGCTGCCTGCGCAAAAGCCAGCGACATGACCGGTTCCTCACTGTGGCAAATCGTCGGCGAGTGGTCGCCTGCCTTCACCGACTGCACCAACTCTCGCCAATTCTTTAGTCGAGGCTACGGATCTCGCTACGATGGAACCTTTCCAGGCTCCTCTAAGGTCGGCAGCTGCACCGGAAAAACGGGCAAGGCGTCGACTTTCAGCAAGGAGTATAAGACGTTCTTAAGGAAGTTCTGGGAGGCACAGGTTATCACTTATGAGAAAGCCCAGGGGTGGATTCAGTGGACCTGGAAAGCCGAGAATGCGGATGAGTGGTCCTATCAGGCCGGCCTTGCGAATGGGTGGATCCCCAAGAATCCTACCGATTATAAATACCCCAGTATATGTGGTTGAAGTACCGAGTTTGACTTTTCCTTTGTTTGTAATATCGTGAACCAGACCTCTCTTTCTGTTTTATGGTCTCTGGAGCTATATAAATACTTATAATTTTTGGATCGTATTTGGTAGAAGTTAGACGTATCTATAACTGCGCATATATCTGGAGCTTGGAATGATAACATGTCGTTCAGCTTCATCTGATGAACCGCTCATCGATAATTCGAGACCATTAGGCAGCATTGGACAGGCGAGTAAATGGTCTATTGCCTAGGTTTGATGTAAGTAGTCCATGAGAAGTAATTACTACATTATAGTTCCGCATCTACGAGTAAGATAAGTTCATAGCCCACCAACAACTACCATTACAAACCACATCATACTCGGTCCCGATCTCTTGCAGATTTGTATAAGTTGATAATAATGTCGTTCATCGTGAGGGTTATTATGCTGCAAGGATTTCAATGGGTGACTACAATTAGCGGGAGCAGAATATGGGACATACGTGTGAGGTGCGATGCGCATGAAATGGGCCGTTGAGCCTAAAACCTACATTAGCATTGTATAGACTCAGAAACGATGAGATACACCTTTATACCAGCCACGGACACCTTCTGCTTTGAACGTCTTCCACAGGCAGTCTATAGGGTTCTTATATAGGGTACCTCGTGCTCGGCCATCTGGCCCAACGACTGTAGGTTGGTTGTACATCCGTGTCAGCGCTGTATCAGCCGGTTGCATTGCAACGCACTAAAAAAACTGTTAAACCAGCAATGCTTTTGAATAGAAGGGGACGCACGACACAAGCGCCAGATATACTACTGCTGAGGAGGAACGTCCATGTACTGTTTGCTGGCAGAATGTCATACTTCACCAGTTGGCTTTTCGCAAAGTTGTAACTTGGGAGTTGAACCTGAACGAACGTTCGATGATTGATTTACGGATCAGGGTCGGTTTACATACCGAAGAGCCCATAGACGTTCGTAAAATTGCAGCATCCATTCCGCGGAAAAGGCCTCTCACACCTTCCTTTTGAAAGATGGTCGATAGAGCACTAAATGAGCTCTTGTAATAGTGTTGAGCTCCGACAGGGAGACTAGGCGAGTAAGCCTGCGGGGTCGAATATATTAGTTTATGACCTCTGTCTCAGACGTGACACAAACCTGCATTCGCGCTTTAATGAGAAACAGAGGGTTTCCGAGAGCGGCTACACGGCTTAATTAGCTATGCATGATGCTAGACACATTGTCTACCGAGACCTACCTCCAACAGCGCCACTACTTGCTCCTGCAAAGACAGAGGTGAATGGTATTTGGTCCTGGGGTGCATATCCCAAAAATTCATTAACCTTCCGTCGGAATGGTTCATAGAACCCTAGAAATAGAGTTAGAACAAGTAGAAATAGAACGAAGTTGGAACCAACCTAGTCTTGAGCCATTGAGGAGAATCTGAACGATAGGTTAAGAGGTAGACCACATTCGCCGATAGACATATCTCACTTGGTATGCGTACTATAGGTGCATCAGTAAGGTGATTTGGTTCAAGTAGACAGCCATACGCACTGCTGGGGGAAGGCCTCTCTGTAGACCACGGATACCCTCATTTTTCCATGTCTTTGCGAATACGTCCAGTGCACTGTTATAGACTTTCTTTGTACCACCCTTGGCGAGTTCTCCTTGAAGTTGTAAACGCGTCTTTGCAACTTCGGCGGGGTTGGATACAGTGACCTGCAATTAGTCAGTCAGTATGCTGGGCCTTCGGAGGAGCTGGACGCACCGCGATAGACGCTGCTATACCTCCACATACGAAACCTTCTCCTGTGGACAGAGACCCAATTTTCTTTTCTGGAGACGAGGTAGACATGCGTCGGCTCTGCAATCTGAGCCTCGAGGTGGAGGTAGAAAGACAGAGAGTAGGGTACGCCCTTTTCGGAGTCTCTATCGCTCACGTCTTATGGCAGGTCGCGTGATCGCTTCTCCTTCTGGCGCGACTTTGGCGAGGGCCTCTTGTCCCGTACTGTCAGCCCCGACGGCGGTGGCTAGCTGGGAGACAGCGACCAGCGACACCCAAGCCAGAATCTCTGCGCCTCACATGAAGTGCGACAACAACACGACCAGCCATGCATAACCCACTCAGCGCGAAGATTGTTGTCTCCGTTGGTCTTCTTGCCATCATCCTCCCTGCCATCTCGCGGATTGTCTCTTCGCCATTAACGCTGCTGCTTATTTCACCCATAATCTTGTTTATTCTCGCTTTTACTTATCTTCTCCTCAGCATATACCTAGGATGGTACTTGGATACACAACGGACACGATCACCTAACTATCTGCACCAAGCAGCGCGACCTTTCGTCTTTTCAACGCCTGCGGCATGGCAAGCCGTCCTCACCCGGTCGCAATGGTCCCAGAATACACCAAAGACGCTTCCTCCTCTACACCCCAACTCGAACGAAGTCTCAGATGCGCTGAATGACATTGTCTCCATGATCATACGAGATTTCGTATCAAGCTGGTACAAGGACTTGTCGAGTTCACCTGCCTTTCCTATAGCCGTCTCCTCCGTCGCGCATGCATCTCTACAGAAAATAATTGAAAGAGCATCTGCAATCGATGTATCCTCTCTGGTCGTCAAGCGGATATTACCCAAGGTCACCGCACACATTGAACAATTCCGACAATCCGAGGTCGCTTTACGAGGGGCTGGGCTAGAAAGGAAGTTGACGCAATCCGAAGAGTTGGATCTTCTCCTTGCTAGTCGCTATGCTAGCAAAGGTGGTAAACTGCATCCTGCCATCGAGAACCTTTCGACCACCTTCACTCGGCAAACCGAAGAGGCGCACATTCGGCAATTGGTTGACAAGGCTCTTCCATACATTCTGCCCCCCAAAGAGCGCAGCAGCAAGGTTTTGAAGTTGGTTGTTCGGGAGATTGTGACATGCACGGTCCTGTTCCCTGTAGCAGAAATGATAGCAGACCCTGATTTCTGGAATAGGATGATAGATCAAGTGGTACGTTGCACTCTTGTTTCCTCGCATAACGTCTCGTTCATTGCTTAATATGTAGGCTGGAGCTGCTATACATCAACAGCCAGTCTCTTTCCTAACTTGAATTGTACTTTTAACTTACTGCATTCACAGGCAACTCATTTCCAAAGTGCGCAATGTTCTCGAAGCACAGTTACCTCGACATATAAGCAGAACAAACACGATATCAACTCCTGCGGTTGCGATGACCATGGAAAGGATCACTATCCGAACTAATGCCCGTCAGTTTGAATCATTTCTGCGAAGCATCAACCACTGTTCGTCCCTGCTTGATGCTCGCCGCCTAAAGAATGATGTGGTCGGAGAGATAAGGCGAACAAGAGTGCTGCTTGGTAAGTTTCTACACTGCTCCAATTGAACCTGTATACTAACATCAGATTAGCGAACCATGAGAAGGAAGACTGGATCGATGGCGAGAAGACCGAGGATGTAGTGGCTTTCCTTGACAGGCTATACACCGCGAAGCGCAAAGTAGAGGAGAGAATTGTGGTTCTTGGTGGCCAGGATGACTCGGTCAGTCTTGTGAATTAGTGGCTAAGCATTCCGACTAAGATGTTGAACCATGTAGAGGCAGCCCACAATCCACGAAGCCGGCCCCAAATCAGGCATATCACTCCGAGATATCCTCAGGAATCCCAACTCCCTATCGTATTTCATGGAGTTCATGGATCGACGCAACCGTTCACTTCCAGTGCAGTTCTGGTTGACTGTAGAGAGCTTCAAGAACCCGCTTGAGTCTGTTGACTCTGATTCCTCAGGCGATGAGGAAGAAATTATTCAGGATCCATCCACGTCAACCACTGTCAAGGAAGACATTTCCATGATTAACGATCTATACTTCGCTGGTGGTAAAACACATTCCGCTCTTGCTGCTATATCCAAGAAACATATTGAAGCCATCCGGGAATTTGTCCTCGACCCACAACCATCGATCATTGCTCAACGGAAAGTGCGTCGAAGCGTCCTTTTGGCCCAAAGACAGGTCGAAAGGGAGATGGAACCAGACTTCGACGATTTTGAGCGGTCTGAGCTGTGGTTCCGCGCAATTGGCGACTCAGCGTTTGCTGCTAGTATGGCGTCACCCGACCCATACAAAGATCCCCTCCCTGATTCACCTCGTATTGAACCGTCTAGGATGGAGCGCTCTTTCACCGCAGCTCCAAAATCTGGGTACACACCATCTTTACCCCGATCCGAATCAACCCCTCTCTTTGGCATGCAGAGGACTGTTAGCTCGAGTTCAAATCGCTCGGCGCAGTCGAAGGTATCGAGCCCACATGTCCCTTCCAACATCGAAGTTTTGATGTCCCCCGTCGCGGAAACATCTTCCGCGCCATCTCGAGCGCCGTTATTTGACGATCCCGAGGACGAGATGCAAAGAGCGGAGGAGAAGAGGATGGAAGCTATTCAAGCAGCTTTGACGGATATCATGGCTCTGGAACATGAACACGAACAGAACGTAGATCGACCAGCTGCTCTTTCTGACCTGAATGCCGAGCCACTATTCAAGTCGGTTCGTATTTCAGATAGGCCAAAGCGACGACAAGCCGTGTTCGATGATGCCCCGCCAGACGACCCGGACGCAGATGAAGTCGATAATGAAGGTGCTGCAGATGAACCTGGTACTTTTCAACTTGCTGCGCCAGGCGACCTTCAACTTTCCTATGAGATCTCTCGTCTTGGCGAGAATATTTCCAACCTAGAAGCACAAGACGCTATGCTCGATACGCTAATCAAGAAAGCCGAGCTGACTGGCGATACCCAGGAATTGCGACTACTCAGGAAATCCAAGTCCTCTATGAGCCGAGACCTCCGTGAACTGCAGTTCCAGAAACAGCAGTACGAGCAACAAGAGTCGGCAAATCGTTTAATTTCGGATCGAACAAGGGTTAGCATCGTGAACTCGGCAGTGGCAGATGAAGATGGCAAGTCGGTCGTACGATACCTCGTCGAAGTACAGCAATTAGCTCCTGATGGCAGCTTCGCCTCTGGCTGGGTCGTTGCAAGGCGGTACAACGAGTTCCACATCATGCACAATAAGCTCAAGGAACGATATGTCCTTGTGAAGAACCTTGATTTTCCAGGGAAGCGTCTCGTAGCTTCGCTGTCTGGCAGCTTTTTGGATACTAGGAGGATTGCACTGGAGAGGTATCTTCAGGTAAGTTCTCTTATTGCCCTTGCTTTTTTATCTCGTTGATACAATTTTATGCAGAGTCTCATTGCAATTCCCATCGTTTGCGAGAGCGAAGACCTGAGAGCATTCCTTTCCCGTGATTCACCTTTCATGACCGCATCCCATCGAGAACCCACCTCCAAGGCACCAACACCGTTCTCCGGCACTGATTTGGTTCGAAACGTATACCGATCGGTCGCTGAGAGCATTGACGACATGTTCTTTGGTCCATCGATGCTCGATGTTATGATACAACGACTTACACGCCAGGTGGCTGAGTTCACTGGCATCGTTGGCTCTGGTATCAACGATGAAGATCTGGTTGCCCAAGCACTGAATGCCTCAGGGGACGCTGCTCCAGAAGCCACACTGATGAAGCTTTCTGGGGACTTGAAACCCCTTGAAGGAGAGACCAGTACATCCACTTTCAGTGCCCCGATTTGCGACCTCATCCTCGCCGTGTTCGAACTCAACAAAAAGAACAATTGGTTAAGACGTCAAGCCATTGTGATCATTCTACAACAAGTTCTCGGTGGGACCATCGAGCGGTACGTTTTTCATAGCCTTGAAATCTTGGACGTCGTTCATGGATACCGACAGAAAAATCAGAGAGAATGTCAAGGGTTTGCTTGGTGAAACACGGCTGATGTCGTATCTCAACCTCTTCCGCGAAAATCTATGGCCAGGAGGGAAGTTGAAGCCTCCAGGTGCTCCTCGGACAGCGGAAGAAAAGATACGCACCAGGGACGACGCCAATAGAAAACTGTCTTCATTAGTACCAGGTAAGATTTGCGGGCATCGCTGCTTCCTTGTGAACGTACTAACTTCGCTCAAGATCTCGCCGCCAATATGATCGGGCGCTCCAATGCTCGTCGAGGAGCGCGGCGAATATTTGCAGTACTGCAGAATAGGCGTCTCAATCAGCACATTGCATATACTATCATCGACGAGGTTTGTTCGCTATATTCCGCCAGTTGCCTCGTTGCTCATCCAGTTGCTTTCTAAGGTCTTCGCTGCGCTATTTCCGGAAATTTCTAACAACCCGAGTTCATGACCAAACGCTTCGCTTTTCGCTGGAGTTTCACTTATGTTGCACACTGTATCCATTCGTTGTGATAATTCATAATTGACATTCAATAAACACATATCATCCTGTAGTTGTGGCCATGTCTACATCGGTATGCCCTTGTTGAGGCAATGCTTGTGTTACAGGCTCCTTTGAACCCGAGGTTGATGGTGTAGACCTTTCATCTTCGAGCTTCGCTTTCTTGGGCCGCCGTCGTTGAAGAAGGACTGGTTCAGCATCTGGGTCATCGTATCTGTGCATGATGAGTGGAGGTTGGATACAAATCAAGGGAAGGACTAGCATACATTTTGATAGCATGCATAATAAACCCCCCTGATCCAGACATAGCCATCATTGGGTGGGTTCGGCCTGGCAGTACCTAATAGGCGTCAGGCAAAGGACGATGTAGTCTAGGAAGTGCAATCGAACCTGGTAGCGTCTTAGCCATGCTTCTGTAACTGTGGGACACAAGAATTCGGGGACGTTTCGCAGTTTTGCTTGCAGGTCCACAACGATCTACATGATCATAAGCGACCAGGACGAGAATAAGATAGCTAAGTATCTCACTGATGAGTAGGGGCTGTGAACGACAACGGATGCCGAACCGGCGAGGTAAGGTGCCAAACGTTCGATAATGGAATACGGGTCATATTCGCTGGATATCACAAGGCTATCCTCAAATAGTAAGGGAGGGTACAGTGAACGCCAAATGTGACGTGAACTTACCTGTCAAACTCTCCAGAAAAGAGCTCCTCTCGTGTGTTCGATAGCATGTCTGAGAGCGTCTTCCGTTTGTTGAGTTTGTCTTTGTGACGGCCTGATTTTACTTGTTCTTCTGGAATATCAGAAGGAGGTAGGACTGCAAAATATCAGCGTCAAGCTTGGAGATGGCCTGAGCGGACTACCAACGAGATGTGTATTCTTCTTCGGCTGTCGCCCAGTTCAAAGAGACTAAGATGTCTGTTGTTGCCGAGTCAAAATTCATTTGCCATACAACGGGATACGCAGGAGGGGAGTCAGAGTTGCAGATCGTGAGCAGTCTGCCTTGGCCTAATGTTAGACAGGTTAGAATTGAAACGAGAGAACGACACGCTTTCGAAAAGGCTGACCTCCTAAGCGCTCTAGTATGCCTGCCACTAGCAGACCAGAAGCATCATCCACAGCTAGATATTTTCCTCCAGGCCGAATGTTTGCCAAGTTAAGGACTTGAGATAGAGAGTCCACTCTCAAATCGCGAACTCGGTTTTGATCCTTGAGGAACCAATATTCGCAGACATTAAACAACGTTGGTTCTATAGTCGTGAAGACCTTAGAATACCTATTGCTTCGTTGGAACTCTTCGAAACTACAGTCTCGCACGTCAACGACTCACTTTGCTTCCTTCCTTTTCTTGTATTTATCCTTGCTATACTCCGTCTTCAGCGAGTAGTTAGCATGTTGTTCAATTTGCTTTTTGATGATGTCCTGATGTTCAAGGAGAGGTCTGGTCACTAAGAGTAGGAAATGAAAACGAGGAGGAAAGCGGGAGAAGATATAAAACTTACTGATGCATGCACTCCCGACTGTTTGAGTGCTTGGATCTCATCCACAGTGAGAGGTTGCACGAATTCTCCATCATTTATGAGTTCATTCGTGGCATCCGTATCCTCTGAGAACGAGAGGTCGAGTTTAACAAGCAAGACTGGAAAGGGGATCCTGCCTACCAACTTCGTCCAGCGTGCGAGGGGGCACGTACTTCAACTTTTTGTGATCGATTTCATAGGTCAGGCCATATGGTTGGCCAATAAGTTCGTTTGCGTAGAAGCTACCAAATTTCCCAATAGCAACCGTCCTGAAAAAAACTTCAGCGACTATCTCCTCGAGACATGGAACAGTTCACGCACGTATCCTTGTCCACCTTCACGCTCTTGACATCGCCGTTGGGTAACCTGACTAGCACTAAGTCTCCAGATTGTATGCCAGGATTTCTGATTTTTTGTTCGCTTTTTGGCACCTTGAAAGTGCTCATGTTGCGGGGAAAGATGAGTGAAAGAAACAACGATTATGAAATTGGTTTGATCTCTGGTCGCACCGCTTTCCGTCCTTCATCACGATCTTCATCCTTATGCCTTCACCAACACTATCACTAGCAACTGATAGACAGCTAAAACTCAAGAATGGATACCTCTAATATCGATGAAAAGCTCAATCAGATCCTGAAAAAGTCACAAACGCCATCGGAGCATCATTTCCTTCCAGACGAACTCTCCTCCTTGACCTCTGCATTCGTCCCCACACATCCAGAATCGAGCCAAGTGCGACCGAAAGCCTACGTTGTTCTTTCCGCTGTCTGCCAAGGAGCCAGGAACACGGCAGGAAAGGGGAAGGATTCTGAGGCCACTACAACTCTCGTCAAGATCTTTGCTCCGCCAGTGGTTCAGTTGTTCGGAGAAACCGACGAGAAATCGCTACTCGCAGGAGCTTGTTTCTTGACAGCATTATTTCAGGTAGATGCTGCGACGGCATCAGCTATTTTCGTTCGGGATGGATTGGTGGAAAACCTGATGGATAGCGTCGATCTTGCACCCTCCCCTCTTCTCTCGCAAGAAGTTGCCCATCTTCTCGGACATTCCTGCGGACATAAGGCCTGCAGAGCAACCCTGACACCCCAGATTATTCGTTGGCTGGAGTTCAAGTCTCGTCAATCAACAGACGTCGACCTACAAAGTGCCGCTTCAGTAACCCTCATCAAACTCTCCAAAGGCGCCGCAACTGACGCCCCAGAAAATGGGACACCGGAAGTACAGCACGGCCAAACAGAGGATCTGGCAAGAATTTTGACCGAGATAGTTGTGGCAGGCAGAGGTCTCTCGATCATCGATGCTGTGGAAGGGTTGGCCTATGTCAGCACCGACCCGTCGCTGAAGGAGAAGCTTGCTCGGAATAGTGCTTTCCTCAAGCAGCTCTTTATGCTCATTCCCTCTCAAAAATCCTCCTCAAAACCTAGTGATCGCAATCCCACCCTGGTCTATGGAGTGGTCGCCATAATATCCAATCTCACATCGTTCCGACCCCGACTTAGCGAGGAGCAGAAGCAGGTGGAAAAGTTGAAGCGGATGACCAAAGCTGCACAAGAATCAGGGGATGCAGCCGATAAGTCCTCCCTGCTGGACGACGATGACCATGTCAAGGCACGGATACGATTACTCGTTGCGGCTGGAGTCCTGCCTGTCTTTCCTGCAGCACTCGCATCATCGGACTCTGCTGGCGTTCGTCTCGGGGTAGGGAAGGCTCTCTTGAGCATAGTCGAAGAGAAAGAGAACAGGGGGAAGGTTCTTCAATCCGGGGGTGCCAAAGCTCTTCAAATTATTATCAAACATGCTCAATCGACGCAGTCTGAAGCTTCTAAGGACAAGCAATCGACACTCGACGCCGTCCACCTGGATCCTATACAAGCTCTAGCCAAGCTTGCTATCACTTCTTCGCCGGTGCAGGTCTTCGGCCCCAGTGTCGGCGCCATGTACGACGCCGTTCGACCTCTTTCTATCCTACTGCAGCATACGTCATCGAACCTCCTGCAGAGATTTGAAGCTATCATGTCTTTGACAAATTTGGCGTCTCATAGCCCAGAGATGGCCTCCAGAATCGCTAAGGCAGACGGGCTTGTGAATAAGGTAGAACTTTTACTTTTGGAAGACCACACATTGGTGCGCAGAGCGTCCGTCGAGCTCATCTGTAACCTGATTGCTGGATCAGACGATGTCTTCAACCGGTACTCGGGGGATAGCCCAAACTCTGCGTCTAAAATACACGTTCTTCTCGCTCTGTCAGATGTGGAGGATGTATCGACCAGGCTTGCATCATCTGGCGCTCTTGCGACACTCACAGCAGCACCTAGTGCTTGCCATGCGCTAATCAAACTTCAATTTGAACGAAATCGGTTCCTACCAATCATGACCCAACTCATCGATCCATCCATGCTACCAAAGTCCGAGCCTGCGGATGAGGTTCACGTCCTTGAAACCGACCCAGGTCTTGTCCACCGAGGGGCGGTCTGTGTTGCCAACGTCTTCA
>Ga0247741_1001265_pt1 | contig 14063 bp, 16 predicted proteins | sample UWRJL213509R2_FD_180945 | JGI IMG/M metagenome (GOLD analysis project Ga0247741, IMG submission 180945) | Plant litter microbial communities from Arlington Agricultural Research Station in Wisconsin, United States - UWRJ-L213-509R-2 | ecosystem: Environmental > Terrestrial > Plant litter >... | reverse complement strand
GGACTGAGCTGAGTTTCAAAATGACCCTCCAAATATGGAAGGTTTTTCGCTCAATTTTGATGTGACATCAAATTTCCGCCTGGTACCCCGGTGAAAAGAACGACTCCCCTAAAGGGGGACTCGTAATAGGTAATTGATGGTCAAGGCCGTACGTCCTGTTCTCCAGCTTGGATCAGTGATTGTGAAATTCTTTGTTTCCCATGTCAAGAGTTTCGTATTGACCCAGGGCAAGCAGTACAAGGCGTGGTGTTGGATTGCAGTGGCGTTAATGGTGGTCGTAGTGGTGGTGGTGATTGTAGTGGTGGTAAAATGAAAGGAAGACACCTGAGGACATGGACTCGAGAATGTGGCTGAGTTTGAATTTCTCGACGCGTTCGTCACGTGTCACTTCCATGAGCGCGACGATCGCAATGAACTTTTCGGCGCTTGCAATGTGGCTGTGGTTAGAATGTACTGGTGGTACCAACTGAGGAAATTAGCGGTATATATTACTAGAAGTTCGAGGTCTTATGAGTACAATGAAGTATTTCTTCTAGCTTAAATCCATGTACACCATTCGGTTTGCCCTCGACGACAAGTGGTTATGTGACCACTGGCGTTTATTTCAATGCCCGAAGGCCAGCACTACTGGAGATTCATTTTCGTAATCAGTCAAAGAATGTAGCTAGGTACTCAAATCTACTTTCTGTGTGCTATACTATACATTTGCTTGCCTGGCCTTTCGGAATGGCATCTTAGTCGGTTACAATGTATTGCAATGTATTGAAGGCTGCCAGTTATGCATTGAATGCACAGTTTGTAAGCTGAATATATTCCATCCCACGTAGTATGTGCTAAGTTACACTCACTTTATTACCCAATATATTTGAAGCACCATCCATGCACTCTTACTGCAACGACGATTCTCCAGAGCACTTTACGTGCCTGCCAAGACATTGAATCTACCAATCCGGTATTCAAGTGCGGAGAAGTTTGCTATGGATATTGCGAATAAATACCTGGGGTAACCATGTATTCCAATGACTAATAAGCAGGTGAGTACATTATTATATCTGAAGCCGTTGTTTTTACTGATGGAGGTGCATCTCACTAGATCTGGCAGGTGTAGGCATTGTATTTTGTTACGTACTGAGCATGCGTGTACGTGGGTGAAATTATGGGTTGCTAGGTAGTTAAGTATAAGTAGAGGTGTTAACATAAATGCATTATATTTTTCGGCAGTAGATCAAGTACGTTCGAAAGAACTTGAGGTGGTACCGTGCTGGTACACGAGTCAGCTGGAGAGCACATCAGACTTGAGAGATCTAAATGTTGTTGCATTGCGGCTCTTGTCACTGATGTCATTGTCACCTGAAACGATTGCATGCACGTGATTATTGAGATAAACAATCACTGATGATTGGCGCCCACGATATAGAGGCACGCGAGCAGTTTTTGATTACTGACTATCGACTACATAGTGTATTGTTTTCCCCCTGAAGCTTTTTTCGCTCTAACAGCAAGATACCAGCGCGATAGGAAGATTGTGATAGGGTCACGATACACTCTAAAACGGCATACTCGAAAACAAGTGCGGCCTGATAGTGACATTGCCACAATTATCTGGCATTGAGAATTGATGGCTCGATGCCATTAAGTACAGTCTAATTGACAGCTTGTGGCTGCTCTGGGTATCGGGGAGTGTGCCGATCCGCGACGGCTACTGCCCATGTCATTTTGGCTGCTACTGTGCACTGCGGGTTCATTAATATATATATCTTTGTAAGGACCTGAAGCTTAAAGGACGAGTTCTTAGCCATGCCAATAGCCCTCCCCTTTCCTTCTCCACCAACCTATGTCCATAAAATGACATCTGGTCCGAGTTCGAACCTCCTTCGCCCCACTCCCCACCCCGGCCACCATTATCACCACAACCCTGGCACCGACGCCAGAAGACCAGGTGTGGGGTCTAGGGTGACAATATGGAGATTAGTCAACACACTATGCATCGTCCTGGTTGGCACGGCGAAAGCCGTGCTGGCGTTTCAGGGGAAGGCAGTAGCGCTCACTAGTGTCGACTGGACCATCGGAGTTATATGGGCGGTCGTGTACGTTCCAACGGTTGAACTTTTAAAATTCAGTTGCCGACCGATCCACCGCAGGTCTTACTGGTTCTCCATAATCGAGAGTGAAAGCCCGGGTACTTTGCCTTGGCTCTTCGAAGAGAGTGTCAGTGTACCCTTCGCACTGGGAGCGGTTTCCGCTCTACCTGCTCTTCTGATCTTGGTTTTTTGTACTTGGTTAAGTAAGTTGAGACGCAATTTAAAGGCCTGCCATAGAATCTTAACCGCCCATTAACATAGCATCGGCCGCTTGTAAGTTGTGGTAAATAAATCGTAGCACTCATGCTAAAAGCCTAGAAACGACCTGCAGTAGTCCGTCTTGGTGAGTTTAGCCCTTTCAAGGTAAAGCATGCTATTAATATTGCATGTTATAGCGGCAGCAATCTGTGAGTTTTTTTAAAATAACCCGCGTTATTACTTCACTGGGAGTGATTCACGACGACATTCTTTCAGTCCCAGGCCGGCATGGGTGTGCTGGATGCAAACTGGTCGTCGCCTCACTCATTGGCATAGCGACGGCCCTGGGGTTGGCTGCTAGCTTTGCGCTCGCAAGATACATAATTGCAATGGTGCCTGCCACTTTAACCACGAGTCTCAAGCACCATTTCTGGCTGCTTATAAACTTGATCTACCGGTTTTTTCGACGCCACCTGTCGCTAGTCACCTGTGTATGGAACGCGCTGGGTATTGGAGAACGACTCATTGTCTCTGTCATATGGTAAGCTTGCCAATTTATTATGCTGAGATCACTGAGGTTTGAAATTATCCGTGAAGGTGTACGTTCTCGATGTTTTTTCTACTGAAATGGGGCGAGGGAGATATTGATGACCGGTTCTTCAATCCTTATTCGCCCAATGTGGAGTTTTTGAAGAATTTGGCTCTTATGACGGGTGTGGGCGGACTTCTAGCGACGATGGTGGGATATATGGTGTGGACTTTTGTCCCTCCAGGTATCAAATGGTTCTGGGTCAGTATGTTATTACTAAAAGATGCCAATGTCCTTCCAAGATGGTGAGTTTCATCTTTTCTCCCCGATGTAGAGCTTGAATTAATGTATACAGAAGATCTAAACATGGACCAAAATCCCTAATTACTCATACAAGTTCGCTTATACCCTCCTCTTTACAGACCTTTTGGAAATAGATACACAAGTAATATATATACAAATGTGCTGGCACTCAATTTAAGTCAAAGGTCTGAGGAAAAACGAACGTACTGCAACCTGGAATTGCAATTGAACGCATGAAGCTATAAATAGATCATGTTAAGCGCCCATCGTGAGGTCCGCAGTATGGGAAGCAACTCGCCTTCATTTCGATTTTACCTTCCACGATAATACTGTTTTGCCACTTTCAATCACATCTTCGAAGATCATTGCGGTCACCGATACCCTCCTCGTATGCCTGGGGTTAGATCCTGGAGGGTCCTGTCGAGTAGAAAGAAAGGCCGGCAGTGCTGGGGTGTACCGTTTGAAAGATACGAGCTGATGATTCTCGAAGAAACATCAGCCCTTGCTTGATATAGCAAGAGACTTTCCATGTGATCTTCAATGCCCCACTGGGTGTCCACTCGGATGAACGCCCGAAATAAGGCGTGGTGATTGGCGGAGGTTGGATGATTGAGGGAAGCATTTCGTTCGACTCCCGAGCTTGAGACTGATGTTGGATGCGAGTACGATCTTGAAGATAAATGTGTCCATGAATGTGTCCTCTTGAGCCTAACCCGGTATCATCCCAGTTCATGGCGGGGACGACGAGAACCCATGCAACGACCCCAATCTTGAATGCGCCTCTATCCCAGGCCTAGAATCCTGCAAGTTTAATGACGAACTAGCAGATAGGGACAACACGCACCGTCGGCTACGGATATCCGTATTCATAACCGTTGACTGGTATTTCGGTGTATAGTGGTGGAGTACCTGGCGCACCCAACGTGAACGAATTCGGGCTGAACTTCACCCTCGACCTGAAATGAGAAACAGCTGCAACCAAGGCGAAGAATCGAAGGAGGTCTAGCAGGAGGAGACGTAAACGCCTAAACGCAAGCTCCCTCCTGATTGCTTCAAAGTCAAAGCTCCCGTTGCCGTTGGGTTCGATAGCGTGGCGAGGACGGAGATATCGCAAAGAACGTATGTGGGCTTATCCTCGTTTGCGATGATGAGTATGACAGTGATTTGATGAAGACCTGGCATTCGAAGTTGAAGTCAAGGTTGAAGTAGACTGCCTTGGTGCCTTGAAAACGAGGCATAGACTGGACGTCGATGCACCAATGACTACACCAACATCGAGGTTTGAGGTCGCCGCTTAACCAGGAGCGTTGAAGAGGGTGAATTTGTGCTGCCGCAGATGGGCAGACTTGCCCATACCCACATACTGCTCAACCCCAACCTCAGTCCCGACCCGGAACCGAAACACTCAGAACACCCAGTTCGCCTTCTATGTCTCGTCTCCCGTTCCCATTCTCGCCGATGGCTCGACTCCCGCCACTCTTGGTGTAATTGTATCTCGACGTGTACGAGAGTTTGACGATATCAATTCGTGGGTGTAAAGCTTGTCTTCATGTTGTCACCGTTTGAGGATATAGTCAAGATCAAACTGGAAGACGTCCAGGTCGAAGAGGGAAGATCTAGGTAGGACAAGTCGACAACTAGTTGAGCTTGGTAGTGGTTTCTGTATTAGACCTGATCGATCTGGGCCTGGATTCATTGAGAATCTCGATAGAAGGCTCGATGGGAGAGCAGACGACAGAACTGGATAAGAGGACCAAAGTTGCTGAAGGTGAACCTGCTGTGCCCTCCGCATAGAACGCAGTTTGTGTTGAGCGAGCCGGTGTGAACCTGACTTGGACGTTCATATTTGCACCCCCTGGCAAAGATCGAGAGGACGGTGCTGGGAAAGGCGGTGAGAAAGGCGGCTGGCATGACAAGGATGGGAGAACAATTTGGTAGGTTCGGGAGCGAGAGTCCTCAAAGCCAATGGTGGGAGCTTTGTACTGTGATTGGTAGTGATGAGATAAGTCATTGAATACGAGGACTGGGCGCGGTGTTTGTATACTCGGCGATATGAGGGTAGACGGAGGGGAAGGTTTGGATGTGGAAGTGTAGGAAATAGTAAAGATAGCTCTTCGACGACATATGCCGGCGGGCTTAGCCTGTAATAGCCATGGCATTGCAAGCTGGAGGCCTTTCTTGACGCTGGCCGCTGGCCGCTGGAGGGCAGAAGATAGCATTTGCCGAAGTCACGTCTTTCAACTTTGACCAAACGCGACGAGAAACCACGTGCAAAGTCATTTTCTCACACCAGCAAAGCTGCCTTGCATTTTCTTCACTTGCTTTGATGTAGGTGGCTACTTATTCTATACTAGTCACCGTGCTGTTTATCCCCTTCAACTCGTAATCTAAGCTGTATTCGACTTCTGTCTGTCGTGTCTCCGCCCGGCCTCAGAGTCGAATACTTGTGTCATAACTACGTCAATCTCCTCGGACCGCCTGGGCCATTCAATCTGCCTTCCTCCTGGATTGACTGTGCTGGTGCTTCTCGTATCCAATCTTCCGGCTTCAAGTACTCTTGGTGACTTGTTCTGTGCTAGCTGGCGAACGTACCTGGACCATTTCCCATACATAACCATCTGATTTGTGATAACTGGATTTTGCTTTTCCCAGAACCTTTTTCTATACCTGTCAAATTGATTCTCTTCTGAGATCATCATCTACGAAAGATCTAGAAACATCCACCGCCGTTTGGTTATTTTTGTTCTACTAGGTTAAAGCTTAACTGTATGATATATAAAATGCGCCACTGCTTACTTCTGTTTCTCCAACCCTCCACCCAACCCCGTCCAACCAACCTCGGCCCCAATTACGTGTTATTCACTCACACGATGTACTTCAACAAAGTTATTACCACTATAGCTTTTGCTTTACCCTTTTTACCAGCCGTCTCTGCTGATCTTACTGCGTATGGTATTTGCCAAACCGGTGACTACCATCTTTCGTCCTAACGTCATATGTTAACAACATCATTACAGGCTGCAACACTCTCGCAGTAGCTTGCTATGCAGCCGCTGGTGCAACCTTCGGGACGATTCTCACTCTTGCCGCCCCCCCTGCAGTTTTGGCCTGCAATACAGCCCTTGGAATATGCAGTACCGCCTGCGCCAAAGTCACCCTCTAAACATCATGAACACATTTTATCGCAATAAATGCCACATCTATTCCTATTGGTGAGCTTGATTCATCTACTCATGACACGTGCTGTGCGTGATTGACAAGGACAATCGGTGAAGAAAGTGATCATTCGTGGTTATCCTTCTTCATCGACGGTCGTTGGCAGTTTCTTCTTTCTCCCTTACTCCAAGAGCAAGCGGCAAGTGATGCTGCATGAAGACTGTTTCTGCTTTGATCGATTGTAATAATACAGCCTTGAAGAATACTATGCTTGCTATTGGATTCGTATGTGTGATTTGAGAACTACAAGTCCAAAATTTGGTGGTCTAAGAGTGATATGTAGCCTCTAATTTCCGAGTTTCTAGACTATCTGAAAACTGCCGAGTCTTATGCTCTGCCAAATGGGATAAATTCCTGTGCAATTAGTGTGTCCTGGCGCACATCTTAGAGACATTTCTTAGCTATCGAATCACAAATAATTCCTGTAGGACGGATCATGCTGGCAATACCCACCAACTTTGAGAGTCTGTATCGCCATTCAAGCTCGGTCACACTGCAAGTATGCAAAGTTATTATTTCTTTCAATCTACTAGTACGAGTAAATGACCTACATATATACCGCCGATACCACTGTAAGCAGCACAACTTCACTCTGGCGTAGTGGACTAGTTACGAATGGACAGGATTCCCAAAGGTGGCGAATGCACTTGAAGCCTTCTATCGGACACAGAACTCGGCGTCAGTACTTTCGAATGAGACGAAGAATTTAGCGGATTTTGACATCTTCATCGGCCTCACGAGTTGACAACCTTAGACATTCATGAGTCACTTAGTAAATATGGTGTACGTCAAATACACTGCTTGATGACGATAGAGCAATAGAGCGATTATTTTTCTCTTCGTCGCTATTCTTTCTGTTCTTTTCTATAATGTGCTGGCTTTGGTGAGCATAACCGGCCAATGGTTAGATTTGGAATCCACGTTCCAGAGGGCCAATATAGTCGCTTTATTCAATTATTGCCTTCTGGTGTTCTCCAGTTCGGTAATCAGGAGATTCAGACTGGAAAAAAGGCTCTCACTCGAATCTGGGCGTCGGATTCTGTGCAAAGTGGGTTAATCCAGGGTATACTCAATTCGGTATAAACCAAGTCATTGAGAAGCGTCTTAGATAAAGATGGTCTTGAACACTTCTTTTGCTGAAGGGGTCAGCTTTTTCTTATGCTAAACACCAGTGCTCTTGGTAATTAGCATCTTCGGGTACCTCTACTATATTCACCGTCAGTATATGTAAAGTTAAATATGAAACACACCTCGATATTTTAATGGTACGGTCATCTCGATCATGGAATAATCATGCGACCTGAATCGGTTCTGACAGCGCAAGAAATTCATGAACAAAGCACTACGAGCTGCGCGTCCCAAAATTGCGAGTAAGGAGTACTCACAGAAGCAGGGCCTAGATGTAGATCCTAATTGTCCTGGTCCTTCGCAAGGATCTCCTGAAGGCTGGTAGTTTGGTTCTCAGATTCAAAGGCGTCATGGATCCAAGGCTGGTAAGTTTGCAGAGGTCGAGAATATCCTTCACTTGGTGTTACGTTGACTAGATACCAGAGTCTTGGAGATCAAGGTACAAGTCACATTCGACTGGACGGAGGAGAGCACACTGCCAGTATAATACAACTTCTCATTCGTATATTTAGAGTCTCTACCGACTTTAGTACTTATCATTACTATTATAGGCCCAGAGGTCACATCTATCGGCCGCATTAGTCGGTCTGCTGCCGTACTTTAACGTTTGGTAGAGTGGTCATGAGTCCATTGCTCAACAATGGCTCTCACTTGCTAAAATGTAATGAACCCAAGAAACTTTACTGGAATAACGGGTAGTAGACTGACTACCAGAGATATTTTGAGGACATTAGTGTTCTGTCATCTACAACGGCTAGATGACCTTGATCGATAATTGATCCAACTTCTAATTGCGTAGACCCAAGAGCACAATTTTTACTCGTGACCATAATACAGTGTGTATCAACAGTAGCAGCATCTTGAGATGGTACAATTTCTATATTTGACATGTGAAGTCGCGTCTTGGACGCGACGCGAAACCACGTGTAGAGTTATTTTTCTCACATCAGCAAATCACACCTTGCATTTTTTCGACTTTGTTCACCTTCTTCGATGTAGCTTGCATATCTGGCTATTCTCTACTGGTGTCGTCCATCTCTTTCAACGTAACCTGGAAGAATCCACTTTCTGCCTACCGCCCGGTCTTGGAAACGGAGACTTGCATCATAACTACGTCAATCTCCTTGGACCTGCCTGGAACATTCCGGAAATTTGTTTCATGGCCGCGGATTGGCTATGTGCTTCTTGTATCCTATCTTCCAGGTCACACACTCATGGTGACTTGTTCTGTGCTAGCTGGCCAACGTATCTGGACAAACTGCCGAAATTAGCCATCTGATCTGACTCCACTCAATGATTCGCCTCTTCCAGAACCTTTTTTCTGAATAAGTAATAGTGACGCTTTTCTGAAATCATCTGCGAAAATGTGTTAACAGTCAACGTGACTCACGGGTTAATGTAAGGCCGATTAGTACTTCGGTTGTCTCGACTGGTTTGTCGTTTTTCTTCACTTGAAATTCTACCAACTGAACGTTGAAAAGAATGTTAGTGGGGAGAATCATGCTCCCTACACTGCTCAGTATTATTGTGGGCACCAAGCGCAAAACTTGATGCTTTAAGATTCATCTAGGACCAACCGTCGTCATTTGGCTCTATTTGTCCTAAAGCTTAACTGCATGATATTTAAGACATGCCACTTCTCACTTCTGTTCCCTCACCTCTTCCAGGGACCACCACCACTCCTACCGTTTAACCAAACTCCACCCCAACTACCTATCCCTCACTCACACGATGTACCTCAACAAAGTTATTACTACTCTGGCTCTCGTTTTACCCATTGTACCAGTCGTCTCCGCTGGTCCTATTGCGTATGGTCTTTGCCAAACAGGTATGCTCATTTACTACCGTCTCCAGTCCTCACATCACCATCATCATTGCAGGCTGCAACACTGTCGCAGTAGCTTGCTATGCAGCTGCTGGCGTGACCTTCGGGACCATTGCTGCTCCTGCTGCCCCCGCTGCAATCTTGGGCTGCAACGCAGCCCTTGGAACATGCAGTGCGACCTGCGCAACTGTCGCCCTCCTCGCACCAACGCCATGAATACTTTTTCACGTCTATTCCATTCGGTGAGCTTGACATATATACTCGCGACGTGTTCAGTGCGTCATTGACAAGGATAATCGGTGAAGAAGGGGACCATTCGCGGTACCCTTCGTCATCGACAGTCGTTGGCAGTTTTTTTTCTTCTCGAGGATTTCAAGAACAAGCGGCAAGTGGTGCTGCATGAAGCCTATGTCTGATTGATTGTAATAACACAGTTTTGAGGAATATCATGATTGTTGAATTCATATCCATGTGTGATTCGAGAATTACTAGCACAAAATTCATCAATTCAGAGTGAAGTATACGGTGTGCAAAATTTACTTTCTGAGTTCTCGGACTATCTAGGAGCAGCTGGGCTAAATGCAGAATCCCTGCCTGTTTTGGCGCAACAGCTTAGAGACATTTTTTATCTTTAGAATTATAAATAAGTCGTGTAGAACTGGCCATGCAGTCACGGTTAAGGACCGCCTTCGAGAGTTTGTCTCGGCGTTCGAGTTTGAGTATACAGCAAGTATTCAAAGTTGTTATTCCTCTTAATCTACAAGTAGATAATGTACATATATACTACCACGACTACTCCCTGGGGTAGTGCACTGGCCGCTCTCAGGCAGGAGACCCGAAGCCAATGAATGCATTTGAAGACTTCTTTTGGGAAAAGAACTCGGCATAAGTACCTTCGAGGATTGAGTGAGATGAGGTATTTCGCGGATTTCGGCTTCTTCATTGGACTCGCCAAGGAGTCGCAGACGCTCACTGAGTAAATCTCAGCGTACATCCAATACATTGCAATTAGTAGATTACCTTTTTCCTCCTCGTCGTTCTTTGCGCTCTTTCCTTTAATGTGCCTGACCAAAGTGATCGCTTTGACGAGAACAACTGTACCAGGGTGATTTTGGAATTTATATTCCAGAGGGATGATCAACAAAGTGGTATTAAACAAGTATTGCCTATTCATGTTCTCTAGTTCGGTATACAAGGCTCCCACTCGATTCCATATACTAAACTCTGCGCAAGGAAATGGGTTAATTCACAGTGCAGAGTTAATATGATGGGTCGGAGATCCAGCAGGTGGAAGAGGAGACATAAAAGGCTTAAACGCCAACTTCCTCCCAATAGCAAAATTACCAGTGGTGGCAGTGGTTGTAGACGAGGGAAAAGAGGTGGACGATGTCCGAGAGTGCGTACAGGTTTGTTGAATATAGATCTTGCCGCTGAGGCAGAGGTTGAAGCCGAGTCTGATTCAAACCGTGAACGACCATCAGGACAACCGCTGCTCGAGACTGTAAGAAAACGTGACGAATATTGGGCTCGAAAGTTGAGTGGGGCCGGAATCATACCTCATCTTCTTTCCTTTGTTAACATGCTAACAGAGAATATCGTCTACTCGAGTAAAATACTGAGCACCAATCCCACACCGGAAGAGCCAGCGAACACTTGAGGGGCTCAGATGGGCGAAGGTGGTACGGCTGCCATGTGGTCCGTTGACCACATGTTGTATGTGTGTCTTCTTGAACCGTGTTCGTCGTTACAGTCGTGGTTAGACCCTTCTCCGATCGTTGCAAGCTTTTTACCATTCTGGTTTCCTATCCGACCTCGCAGGTGTGGCCGTTCACCCTCCGAATAGTTGTGAGAATAAAGAAGGCTGGCACCAGCTGGCATCGTCCGTATAGGCAGGTTGGTTCCGAAGGAAGGTCTAGGAAGGATGATTTGAAGGTGGACCTGTTGAACGGAGACGTCTTGAAAGGAAAGCGAGTTGCGGTTGCACACCGGATGCGAATCTGAAAGGACACTATTAGTATCAGATACGGGATATAAGTTGATTGAGACATCACCAATATTGACTGACCGGTGTAAAGTAGTCAAGCACGTAGACGTGACGTTCATATTCTGATCGCAGGGTGTCCAGAAGTAAAGGGTGTACATGAGCCTGTCCTCGTTCGCGCTCATGATGATGATGGAGACCCGGCGCTCAAAGTTGAAGTTGAGGGTGAAGTGGCTGAACACCTCGGTAGACCCAGATGTCTTGTACCGATGACTGCACTGACACCAAGATTGAGGCCAACAACCCACCCCAGCAGGAGCGTTTACGAGGAGAACGAGGACTCGTATGCGCATTGGCACCAGAAGTAGAAGCGGGATGTACCCCCGCTGTTGCCCCCGAACTAAGCGTCGATGGACATCATTCTCGTATTCCGAGCTACCTGCTTGATCACAAAACCCCGTCGCCAAACACTCAGCACTCCCACCACTATACCCCGAACGGGACAAAATTTGACGATTGTCGGGTTGGGGGTGTTGGAATAGGTAGGTGTAAATGCGATTGTTGGATAACGCCGACGCGGATGCGGATGCGAATGTCGACTCCGTCGCCTGAGCTTGAACTTGAAATAGTCGCAATAGTATCGGTGCATCCAGAGGTAAAAGCAGGAGCAATGGTGATGGATGCTCGAGGACCATTCATACTTGTGGAGATGGAGTTGTTGATGAGATGCCTGCTGAGACTGCCCTGCTATACCGGGACAGAGTAGAGTTTAGGTTGCGCTGGCCGATGTGAACCTTACTTGAAGCTTGAATGGTTGTGTTCATGTTTTCTGGCAGAGAGAACGGTGCTAAGAGAGGTGCAAGGAGAGGCGGTGCAGGACATAGCAAGGGTGAAGCGGAGGAGAAGGGAAGATTGACGGACTCGGAGGACCGGTTAGGGTGTCGGAAACTTGCGAAATCCCAGATCAGGAAGGCCCCTGATAAGATTCCCGCCAGATGTGGCGCACGAGTGCATGCTGGAGCGACGCCCTAATGAGGCAATTCGCAACTTCCGACATTGGTGGGAGCATCAGAGGAAGGATCAGATCTAGGTGGACCTCAGGACGTATGATTGGAGAGTGTGCAGCGTCATTGTACACAGCGATTTGACAGTGCTGGAGGGGGTAAACTTGAGCATTCAATACCTTGCCTAATACATAGCTTCGAGCCTCAAGGGGTTTCTAGTCCCAGAGCACACGATCCGCTTTCTATAGCAGTAATAATTTTCTTGATTTATATAAAGCTGTTTCTATCAGTTGAATTTTGGATGACACCTCGAAAACGCGCAAGTACGAGGACGCTACGTCTTGTGGTTTACTGTTCAGCACTGCCACCTCGTTTATAAATTAAACTAAGCGCTGGTGCCGAATGCAATGTCCAATGCAGTCTTGAAGTCCGCAATAATATCCCTAATATCCTCGGTCCCCACCGAAACTCGAATCAAATCAGGCGTAACTCCACTCGAGATCTGTTCCTCCTCAGTAAGCTGCAAATGCGTCCTCAACGCGGGATGACTTACCAGCATCTTCACATCGCCCACATTCGCCAGGTGACTCGCCAACTTAGCGAGTCAACCAACTTGCTCGCGATTTCACATCACTCCAAACGAGAGCACGCCCCACATGCATTGGACCGAGTCTAATAGCGTATAGACCCACTCACATTGACACGATATTATCACCTGCAATAGCAATAATGGCGAGGAACTCAGCAGCCTGTCCTTAAGAAACAGCTACAGCTACAGCCGCAGCCCCTCCCTCTACACTGGGAATAGGAACTGGTTGATAGTCGAGGACCACTTTTCACGCCCAAGGGAAACAAGACAGCCACCGAAAGTCTGCTGCTCGCAATGAGGCTGTACATTATTGGGACAAGCTAGCCCGTGAAGAAGCATTAGATCCATTTCCTCAAGATTTTCTGCGCTGCTAGGAGAAAGGTTCACCAAAATTCTTTATTCTATTATTACAGTATGGCATAATGTTACACATGCCTTCTTGTGCGCTCGTTTATCTGCTATATTCAGAAACTATTTTGCCAATTCGACCACCAGGGGAAGTTGCGGACGAGAAGGATCGCCGCCTGCGACTAGAGGTGTCGCAATGGAGTTCATCTGCCAGACGATCTCCTTGTCTTTTGGCAGATGAAATTTGAACGTTTCAACGAGCAGAAATAGGACAACCTCTGAGTAGACAGAGTCAGATAGGCGGGATCATTGATGAAAAACGAGAACCCACTCATTTCCAGCTGAGAAAATTTGAAGCCACTGTGGAAGAAATGAAAGTCAACGATCACTGCAGCAGGTATATGGAAAGAAACCTACATGCAAGATCGACTTCCGCCAATGAATGTCATTCTAGATGAGAATGTAAGCTTACATTCCGTAGAAAAGTGCAAACAATAGCCTTACAAGTTGGAATAGACACCAGGAAGATGAGCGTCAGTGATCGTGTTGGGAAGTGGTTGGAGCCATCTCTCAGGCTTCCATTCGTATGCATCAGGTCCCCATAAATCGGGATTGCAATTAGAGGCCCGGATACCGACGACAATCTTGGTGTTGTTTGGTACGGCAACCTCGCGAATCTCTTGACCATCTACACCGATCAGAGGTGTAGAGAGGGGAAGAACGACGTCTTGCTCAGCGCTAATCGCCAGTGATAAAATGAGTCTGAGAGACGAAAACACGAAAGACAGTGGAATATGTACTCACGTTCGTGTTATGACTGATACAGGTGCAAACCTGTAGCGCTTTTAAGCACAAAAATGT
>Ga0247741_1001264_pt1 | contig 14065 bp, 10 predicted proteins | sample UWRJL213509R2_FD_180945 | JGI IMG/M metagenome (GOLD analysis project Ga0247741, IMG submission 180945) | Plant litter microbial communities from Arlington Agricultural Research Station in Wisconsin, United States - UWRJ-L213-509R-2 | ecosystem: Environmental > Terrestrial > Plant litter >... | reverse complement strand
TTTTTCAAAATGGAAATGAATACCAAAGCGGTGCATCGCGCTTTTATTGAATCGAGTTTGCGGCGCGCTATCAAGCGCAATGAATTTGTACTTCACTATCAGCCGAAGGTGGATATAGCTTCGGGTGTAATTATCGGCGCTGAAGCTTTAATTCGTTGGGATGATCCACAACAAGGCGGCCTGGTTCAACCTGAGGAGTTTTTAGCTATCGCAGAAGAATGCGGCCTTATAGTGGCGATAGGAAACTGGGTGCTGCGAGAAGTTTGCGGTCAGTTGCGTGCCTGGTTGAAAGCGGGTTTGCGAATTCTTCCTGTATCCATAAATATTTCGTCAGCGGAATTAAAGCATAAATATTTTTTAAACAGTATTAATGATGCGTTACAAGAAACTGGATTGCCACCTTATTATTTGGAGCTGGAGTTTACTGAAACAATTCTTATGCGCGATGCTGAATTGTCAGTCACTATTCTTGAATCTTTAAAGGCGATTGGTGTGCAATTGGCTATTGATGATTTTGGGACGGGCTATTCGAGTTTAAGTTATCTACAACGGTTTCCAGTTGATACGTTAAAAATTGATAAATCTTTTATGCGTGATTTGGAATTGAATGCAGACAACTCAACTATTGTGAGTGCAATCATTGCAATGGGCAGAAATCTTAGGCAACGGGTGTTGGCTGAAGGTGTGGAAACATCTGAGCAGCTAGCATTTTTGCGCGCTCATAGATGTAGTGAGGCACAAGGTTTTTATTTAAGCCCGCCGTTAACGGCAGATGAGTTCTCAAAATCGATGTCCAGTAATGTACTTCCGGTGTTGAGTGTACGGCAACGAACTGATTAGATTAAGCCAGCAGTTTATTCTTGTTACAAGTTGCACATCGCAGCTTTCCCTCACGAATAAATTTTATTAACAGGAGATTTAAAAATGAAAAAAATTACTTCATATTTTTCATTAGTGTTTATGGCTATGGCTCTTTTCTCAATGGTTGCTTGTTCAGCTACTCATAAGCGTGAAAGTACCGGTGAATATGTTGATGACACCGTTATTACTACACGAGTTAAAGCTGCAATCGTGAAAGAAGACACTTTGAAAGTGAGTGAAATCAACGTAGAAACTTTTAAAGGCGTTGTTCAACTCAGCGGCTTTGTCTCTTCACAAGCTGACGTTAACACTGCAGTGCGCGTAGCAGGTGGTGTAGGTGGTGTGAAATCAGTTAAGAATGATATACGACTGAAGTAGATCAGTCCTGGCTAGCACTTAAGTGTGTTAGCTACAAAGACCGCTATTTAAGATTACAAAACATCGTGAACTTAAATAGTGGTTTTTTTTGCTTTAAATTTGCTGAGAAATTATAGGTGTATCACGGGTGAAGTGGCGTGCTTATTCTTAATTTATAAAATGGATGAACAAATATAAATGGCAGTTAAACTTTAGACGAAATTAATAATAAAGTATGAGGGAGTTATGAGGTTTTAATTTTACTGGCTATGTTAAATAAAGTTTACCGCAGCTAAACGATCTGCGGTTAATCTTTAAATTAGTGGCAAGCCGCAATTAATTGCGGCGAGCTACTAATAAGCCAAACAAAAAGCTAATGGCTACACCAGCACCTAACACAGTCCATGGTTGCTCATGAACGTATTGGTTAGTGTATTCAGCAGTTTGACGAGCTTGCTGAATGAGTGAGCGATTTGCTTCGCCCAAAGTTGTTTTGGCAAGACTAATACGATCAGTGATGCGTGCTTTAGCCTTATCCAAATCTTCGCCAGAGAGTGATGCAGTTTCTTTCAGAAGAGCTTCAATATCGCTCACGAAATATTTGAATTCCTTTGAAATGTCCACAGACGCATCTTTAATTTCAGCGCCAGCATCCAGCAATGTTGATTTAAGCGTTTCAGTTTGAGTTGACATACATCTATCCTTTTGTTGATTAATGAGCAGCCCCGAATTTACGTGAAACAAAGATTTGTATCATTCAATAACTTCGAACTGTAGACGGAAAATAAAGCTAAATCTGCATAGGATCTGTTCGTCAGCACACCTAAAATTACTTTCGCAAAATGCTTGAGTTATTCCAACTTTTAAGCTAGTTACCGCACCGATGTAGAAGCGCAATAATTTTATTGTGTAATCGTAAATGCCGAATTCGGTTTGATGTTTTTAAATTTTAAATCTACACATTAAATAAATGTCAGAGGTCTAGTAATGAACAGAGATATGATGAATAACGATGATTTTTATAGCAGTAAAATTAATCCACATATTGGTGAGCAACCGCGTAAGTTGATGGCGCGAAAAGACAAAAAGCATAAGTTTTTTGATGGCGATTTCGATGACATAGAAATGGATAAACATCGCCAAACCTACAAGCGCGCTGCTGCCAAATATTCTACCCGAATTCAGTTACACTCAAGCGAAGTCATTTTTTAATAGTAAGCTGTTAATTAAAAATAACTAAATTTATTACGCGACAACGGAGAAATGTATGAAGATATCAAAGCCCTTAGCAGTTTTAGTGAGTTTGATTTGCCTTGCGGCAGTCATATTCGTCGTCTATGGCTTGCGCACAGACTGCGCTCATACAGCCGGATACGTCGATTGTAGCGCGCCGAAAAGCAATCCCTAATGTAGTTCGATATTTAAATAAAAAAGCCGCTTTAGTAAGCGGCTTTTTATTTGAATGTGTGATGGTTTACCGAATCATCTTGCTCCCTAGCTCTAGCTTGGGAGCCTATAAAGGATTTATGCATTACCAAGCTAGAGCTTGGGAGAACGAGAAAAAATGTAGTCCGATATTTAAATAAAAAAGCCGCTTTAGTAAGCGGCTTTTTTATTTCTTTGTTAGTAAAAAGTAGCGGTATAAAAATAAGTATTAACTTGTTTTCGCATTTAACTTTTTTGCGTATATTTCAAGAATTACATAAATTACTGCAGCTATCGCCAGAGGTAATAGGAAGTAAATCGCTCTGTAACCGATTAGTGCAGCGAGAATAGTGCCTTTAGACACCTGATGACTCAGCATCGCTATAAATACGGCCTCTATCACGCCTAGGCCTGCTGGAATGTGAGTTATGACTCCCGCAATGCTGCTGATTAATAAAATACCTAACACCGTGGGATAGGGGACTTTACCAAGAAGTAAAATATAAATTAGCAGCCCCATTAAACACCAATTTATTGATGCAAAACTTGCTTGTGCAAGCGCGAGTTTAAATGAAGGTAAGCTTAATTCCTGTTTGAAAAATTTAAATGTACGTCGTTTGGAGAAACGGCATGCTGCAAAATAACTAGCAGCCACCAAAAATAGAACACCGCCAATTATCTGCAGAGCAGTATTTCCTATTTTCCAGTTGTCCGGTAAATCCAACTGTCCCGATGAGAAAATAACGGCGGCGACAATTGTGTATCCCAACCAATTGGTGACTATGTTAGTGCTGATTATTTTAGCAATGGTGACTGCATCCACTCCCAAGCGAGAATAAAGCCGGAAGCGCGATGCAACTCCACCGACCCATGCGAGGTTAAGTGAAAATACGCAACCGACAAAAGCGAGTGGTAAAACCTGTCGAATTTTTATCGGGTGGTTTAGATAATGTAATGCGAGTAAATCGTAGCTACTAAATATTAAAAAGCTCGCTGCAGCGATTGCACAACCGAACAACAAGGTTTTTAGTTCATAAGCGTGAATGCCTTGCTTAACTTCTTGCCATTCAATATTTTTTAAAACCATATAAAGCAGTATGGGAATCGCGAGAAAGAAAAAGGCTGTAAATCCCCTTTGCGCCCATACCCAGGTTTTACTTGGTTTTTTTTCGGAATCGTTAGATTTAGTTGCAGTAGCTGTTGTCATGCGCGATTTTCCCGGTCGCGTAGCACTTTAATATTGTCACCATGTTCTTCGTTAATATGCGCATTTTTAACATTGAATGAATGCTCGTTGAACGAACGTTTTTTTGAACTAACTAATTTTAATTCAGGACTATGCGCAGGTAACCAGCCGAGCATTCCAGGGAAGCCGCGTAAGAAATGGAAACTTAAAAATATTAAGGGAGTGCGCCACCAATAACCTTTTGTTGCCACCTTTATATTTACGGGCTTACAACTACTTTGTGTTAATTCCTGGAAATGATCGTAGAGTTGTTGATTAAAACTAGTGTCGTGAATAATAACGTTGGCTTCCAAATTTAATGACAAGCTCAAAGGGTCAAGATTACTTGAACCTACTGTCGCCCATTCTTCATCCATAAGTGCAACTTTGCCATGTAAAGGTCGTTTGCAATATTCGTGAATTTTTACACCGGCTCGCATTAGATAACTGTAAAGTAAACCTGATAGCATACTCACCCAAGGCATATCAGGCTGACCTTGTAAAATTAAAGTCACTTCAACACCGCGGCGCGCGGCGCGACGCAATTCACGCAAAATTCTATAACTGGGGAAGAAATAGGCATTGGCAATTACAATGCGATGTTTTGCCAAACGAATCGCCAATAAATATTGCCGCTGAATATCATTTTTGTGTTTTTGATTATCGCGAATGGAAAGCAGCGTTTGTACTTTACCGCTAGATTGTGGGGCTGGTTGCTTGGGATAGTTTCGATAAATTAGCGCATCTTCTTTTGTAGACGCGCGCAACAATAAATCGATACAGGTTTTGTGGATATCAGCAACTATAGGGCCGTGTAGTTCAACTGTATAATCCTGCTTGGCTTTGGGGCCGAAATCGCTCAAGTGATCTGCAGATAAGTTAATGCCACCAATAAATGCAACATTGTTATCAATTACTACTAACTTGCGGTGTAAGCGGCGAAAGAAATTAAAACGAATGCCACGGAAATTTGGCTGTGGGTCGAAGATGTGAAGTTTTACACCCGCATTAATTAATTTATCGACAAATTCTTTGCTTAAATCAAAAGTGCCGTAATCGTCTACGGTGATGTCAACGCGTACTCCACGCTTTGCGGCCGCAACCAATGCGTCTCTCACCTGATAACCAACTTTATCCTCGGCGAGAATAAAAGTTTCAATCAGAATTTCTGTTTTTGCTTCGGCAATGCATTCGCACATACGTGGAAAAAATTCTTCGCCATTGATAAGCAGTTTTACGTCGTTATTATCTCGCCAAAGATCAATCATATGTGTACCTCTACCGCCAGCGGGGCGTGATCTGATAAGTGCGACCAGGGTTGGCGGTGGAGCACTTCGGGGTGGTGGGTGGTTGCGTTGCGAACATAAATTCTATCGAGCGAAAGCAGCGGCCAGCGCGCGGGAAAACTTTTTGCGGATTTTCCAAATTGATTTAAAAAAGCTTCGTGAAAACCAACGCGCTCAAGAACCTTATTCGCGCGCACGCGCCAGTCATTAAAATCGCCCGCAATGATTACAGGATCTTTTGCCGGCAGGCTTTCAACTAATTTACACAACAATTCAAGTTGCTGTTTGCGATGGCTTTCACGCAAACCAAGGTGAACACAAATAGCGTGAAGCTCGGTGTTGTCCGGCAATTGAAGTGTTGAATGAAGCAGTCCACGCTGTTCAATAGTGCCGATGGACACATCAAGATTTTCATAGCGAACAATTGGGTATTTTGATAGCAATGCATTGCCATGATCACCGTGCGGATAAACCGCATTCCGACCATAGGAATATTGCGGCCACATACTGTCAGCTAAAAATTCGTATTGCGGTGTGGCGGGCCAATTTTTAAAACGCTCGGCATGTTGGTTATGTGTGCCGTGAACTTCTTGTAAAAAAACAATATCGGTAGAAAGTCTTCTAACTGCTTCACGCAACTCAGGCAAAATAAAACGGCGATTAAAAACCGTGAAACCTTTATGCATATTCAAGGTGAGGATACGAACTTTGGTGATTTGTTTTGCGCCCAGGTTAACTTGCGTTCCATCTGAATCGGTAGTAGCCGATTCCGATGTAACAAAGTCTGCATTACGACTCGATTCCGCACTCATGACTCGTCCTTGTTACATTCTTCGATGGTGAGTTTGAAAAGCACGAGCGAACGTTCGGTAACAATAAATTCCTGCCCAAAATCATAAACGTCGTGTTCTTCCTGAGTTGGACTGTTGGTGTCCAATAAACGTATCCAACAACAACCCTGAGCAACTTCGGGCAGTTTGAAATTAACGGCTTCATGATGGGCGTTGAAAATCATCAGCAAAGTTGCGTCAGCACCGCGACGATGAATACCGCTCGGTTGCGCGCGGCCATCCAGCACTACGCCTAAACAGGAAACGGAGGTGGTGTCCCAAAGTTCGCTGTTCATTTCATCGCCGGAAGGCGCAAGCCAGGTAACGTCTTTTACTCCGAGATCTTCGTTGAACGCGCCTACCAAAAACCGGCCACGGCGAAGAATGGGATAATCACGACGCAAGGCGGTGAGTTTGCGAGTGAATTCCACCAAGCCTTTGGCTTCGTCATCCAGCTCCCAGTTGAGCCAGCTGATTTCGCTGTCCTGACAGTAGACGTTGTTGTTGCCGTGTTGGGTATGACCAAGTTCATCACCAGACACCAACATAGGCGTGCCTTGGGATAACAAAAGCGTGCTCAGAAGATTGCGAATTTGGCGCAGGCGTACAGCGCGTATGCCGTCATCGTCCGTCTCGCCTTCAGCGCCGTAGTTATAGGAGATGTTGTTGTCGTTGCCATCGCGATTGTCGTCGCCGTTAGCTTCGTTGTGTTTTTCGTTGTAGCTCACCAAATCGCGCATGGTGAAACCATCATGGGCGGTGATGAAATTCACTGACGCAAATGGTCTGCGCCCGCCCCAGTTGAACAAGTCGCCGGACGCGGTGATTCGGCTAGCGAGTTCCGGCAATTTGCCTTGATCACCCCGCCAAAAGCCACGCACTGTATCGCGGAAGCGGTCATTCCATTCCAGCCAGCCGGGCGGAAATGCGCCGACCTGATAACCGCCTATACCGCAATCCCAAGGTTCAGCGATCAATTTTAATTGACTGAGTACAGGATCTTGACGGCAAGCGAGGTGAAAACCGTGACGTTCGTTAAAGCCGGTGTCTTCGCGGGCGAGAATGGTGCCCAAATCAAAGCGGAAACCGTCTACGCCCATTTCGGTAGCCCAATAACGCAGTGAATCCGTCACCAGACGTAGCACGCAAGGGTGGCCCAAATCTAGAGTGTTGCCGGTGCCGGAATCGTTAACGTAATAGCGAGGATTGCCGGGCATAAGGCGATAGTAAGTGGCGTTGTCTATACCGCGCATGGATAGGGTCGGGCCCATCTCATTGCCTTCGGCGGTGTGGTTATAAACTACATCTAGAATCAATTCTAAATCGGCATCATGTAAACCGGCGGCCATCTCTTTAAATTCATCCAACTCGCCGCTTGCGAGGTATTCCGCATGTGGGGAGAAAAACGCGATGCTGTTGTAGCCCCAGTAATTTTTCAGGCCTTTTTCCAGCAGATGATTGTCATGCAAGAAGGCGTGGATCGGCAGCAGCTCAACACTGGTTACGCCGAGAGATTTAATGTGTGCGAGCACATCTTTATTGATGAGCCCTGCATAGGTGCCGCGCAATTTTTTGGGCACGGATGGATGTAATTTGCTGATGCCGCGTACGTGGGCTTCATAGACGATAGTCTTATCCATAGGTACGCGGTGAGAGAGTCGGTCATCCCATTCAAAACTGGGGTCGATTACTTTGGCTTTGGGCACAAAGGGTGCGCTGTCGCGTTCATCAAAACTGAGGTCGCCATCGGGTGAACCTATGGTGTAGCCGAATAAGGCTTCATCCCACTTAAGTTCGCCAACTAATTGCTTGGCGTAGGGGTCGATCAAGAGTTTATGGTGATTAAATCTGTGTCCCGCATGCGGGTCATAAGGGCCGTAAACGCGGTAGCCATAGACTTGGCCTGGTTCTAGATTTGGCAAGTAACCGTGCCAAATTTCATCGCTATATTCGGGGAGTTCAATGCGCTCAAGCTCATGCGTTCCGCTTTTATCAAACAGGCACAGTTCAACTTTGGTTGCATGGGCGGAAAAGATTGCGAAATTGACACCTTGTCCATCCCAGGTTGCTCCTAATGGAAACGGCTGTCCTTCCGTAATCCGCGCGCTGTCTGCCTTTTTGAAGGATTTTTCATGCGTGCTCATATCCGCTCCTGTAATCATTAAATTCTTCAGCACCACATTTGGTACTAAACCGGCGCGTTTTCAGTCGCCTTGGATTTTTTAGTTTTCGTAGCCTTTTTAGTGTCGGTGCTGTTTGTTTCAGATTTTGTTTTCGGAATTGATTTTTCTGCTTTTGCTTCTTTAGATTTTGGTTCATTAGGCTTTGCATCAACAGATTTTGGATCAGCCTTTTTGCGCAGATCCGTTTTCAGTTTTACATCCGTATTAAGCTCGCCTTGGCCCGCCGATTTTTTTCTCGCCGCCGCTTTTTCATTTGCCACAACGCGATTAATCACCTCGCCAACATCAGTGGCTTTTGCGCGCGATTTTTTGGGTTTATCGGTTGCATCGACTGAGCCAGCCACCAGCTCGGCGGTGGGAGAGCCCGGTTGGATAGGCTGGCTTGGTTGCACCGGATCTGTGGGCTGGATTGGGTCGCTAGGGGTTACAGGTTGCGCTGGTTGAGTGGGGGAAATTGGCTCAATAGGCTCAGTTGAACCGCTTTGTTGGCCATCATTAGCGGCTTTCACGTCGGTATCAGCGTGAGTTTGCGCCAGCTTGCAGGCCATATTCCAATGACGCTCTGTCTGCCCGTGGGGCTTTCCTTCTGACTCCCAGATTTGGTAGGCGAATTCACGGATGCGTTGTTCATTAGTGCTCATGGTGTTGATCTCCATTTGATATGAATTGTGTAGATGTTGCCGATGGAAAAGTAAGTTCAAAAATTAAAAAGTTAACGGGGAAGTTAGTGAGCAAATCGCGTACGAAAAACGAGTCCCGCACGCTGCGTTCGCTGATAGGGGCAAGGCTATCGACCAAAATATGAGAGCTAGGGCTTAAACGTGAGGGCAATAAGATACGCGTATCGCCCCAAGCGTCTGGCGCTACAAAGGGAATTGCACGTTCGCCCAGCAGGCCCGCACTCAGGCGGGGCACGACTACGACCAAGTAGTTGTCGCGGTATTGACGTGTAAACGCCACAACCTGATCTGCCGCAACGCCCTCAACCTCAAGGGCGTGATAATCCCCATGGTTAAAGAGCTGTGCATATTGCGCACGCACGTGCAGCGTCTCAGCGATTAGCCATTGCTTGATCCGTCCATCTTGCCAATGCTCCACTAAGTCTGCTCCCGTGGTCGTGTTGGAAAGGCGATCATCGGAAAGTGTTGCAACGCGAGTGCCAAAATCTACTGGCTGGCGGTTGTCTGGGTCTACCAAGCTGAAGTCCCAATATTCGTTACCCTGGTAAAGATCTGGCACGCCGGGAGCGGTCATTCGCAGCAGCGTTTGTCCCAAACTGTTCAGGGCACCAGCGGGCGCAATTGAGCCTGCAGCTTGCGCGATGTCTCTACGCAGAACCTGCGTGTCATCTGCCGTCAGCAAGCAAGTTAGGAAATCGCGGCTTGCGCTTTCATAGGCAGTGTTAGGCGCACTCCAGCTGCTGCGCAACTTGGCTTCGCGCATTGCTTTTTCCTGCCAACGTAAAATGCGTTCCAAATAAGCATCGAGAGCATCCGCATTTTCAGAATCGTCGCCAGCTTTCGGCATAAGTTCTAACGGCCAGCTTGCCAGCAAAATTTGGTAGAGCATCATTTCATCGCCGGGCGAGGGCACAATGCCATCTTCCAGTGTTGCTCGCAGTGGCGCTGCCAGTGTTTGCCAGTAATCAATTTTTGCGGCGTACCATACCGAACGTTCACTCGCTACTGCGAGGCGCGCGCGCGTATCTTCACCGCGCTTATGATCGTGAGTTGCGGTAGTTAACATATTCCCGGGAAAGGTTTGCGAGCGCTCAACATTTAGTTGATGAAATTGTGCGAGCGGTGCGCTGAAATTTTGCGGATCAAAACCAACATCGTTGCGCGATAATAAAACCGCAGAGCGGTAACACGCGGTATCCTCAACTGCTTTTGCAGCTGCGGGCGATGTTAATTGTTGGAAGCGCGCAAGAATTTTCTTACGCAAATTCCGATGCGGTCCCGGTGGTAATTCGTGTAATGCTTTGCCGCCCAGCCAGCGATCCAAATATTCCAAAATTGGCCAATCAATTTCCGCTAGTGCGAGTCGAGCGCCAGCAATAGCTTGATCAAAAAATGCTTGATCTTGCGCGGTGCGACCGCACGCATTTGCGTAAGTACGGTATACAGGAAAATGCACAACTAATTCGATTAAACCACGGCGAATAGCGCCGAGCGGCAAATCGCGCGTAGCAATATCAGTGCGCGCGATTAGCAGTAAACCTTGCGCCACCATTTCAACGTCGCCTGCCAAGCTGCTCGCTAATACCAAGCGTCGCGCCTCAATGGTTTCGTCTTTAAATGTACCGTGCCTGCCGCTGATTCGCGTCCATACATCAAACAAATGCAGCGCACCGCAAGGGTCATGTTGCAGCAGCGAAACCTGGTTCATAAATTCATAACCTGTGGTACCGTCTACGGTCCAACTTGCGCTAAGTTTTTCGCCGTCAGCAAGAATTTTTTCTACATAAATAGGCAAATGATTTTGCGCAAATTCAGCGGGACGCTCCAAGGCTAGGTGATCCAAACGTCGGCGCAACTTACGGCAATAAGCACGAGGATTAGCGAGGCCATCCACATGATCAATACGCAAACCGTCAATCCAGCCGCGTGCAATTAATTCAAAAATTTTACCGTGGCTCGCTTCAAAAACCTCCGCACGCTCAACACGTAAACCGGCTAGTTCATTTACATCAAAAAAGCGACGCCAATTAATATCGTCGGCAGCAGTGCGCCAGCTAGCGAGACGATAATGTTGCAGCTCCAGAAGTTCGTGTAAGCGCTGTAAATTTTCATTGTGTTGCCAATCGGGATGCATATCGCCCGCGTGTTCATCACGTGTATGCGCTTCACTTGCGTCAACGGTTTCCAGTGCAGGCAGTTGTTTTTTTGCAGTATTTTCTTGCACTGGTGTATCGCTAACTTGGTAGGCTAGCAAAGCTTTTTCAATGCTAGCGGCGACCGCAGGATTTTGTGCAAGTGTACTTAATTGTTTATGAAGTACTTCGGCATCGTGCCAACGTTCTTCGTCATCTTCCTCGGTTTCCAATCCTTCAAATAAACGGATGAATGGACGCAGTGATGAGTTGTCGGCGTTGCGTAAAATATGGCCGTAACTGGGAGGATAAATAGGGAAGCGGTGATCATAATGCTCCGCATAAAACTCACCGGCTTTTGCATCAAATTTTAAACTGATTTCGCCTGCCGCCAGTACATCACCATAATTGCCACCTAAAAATGGCAACAATAATTGGCCCTTCAATAAAGGGTCTGGCGAATTCCATTGAATATCAAAGTAGCGCGCGTAAGGGCTTTTTAATCCCCACTGCAACACTTCTTGCCACCAGGGATTATCGTCTTTGCCAACCGCCATATGGTTGCAAACAATATCCACAATCAAACCCATTTTATGCGCGCGCAATTCCGTGACTAAACGTTCAAGCGCAGCTTCACCGCCTAATTCAGGATTGATAACGGAAGGATCAACAACGTCGTAACCGTGCATGGAACCGGCACGAGCTTTTAGTAATGGCGATGCATAAATATGGCTAATACCAAGACGTTTAAAATAGCTTACGAGTGGTACAGCGTCATCGAGCGTAAAGTCTCGATGGAATTGCAAACGCACTGTGGCATTTACTGCTGTCATAGCGATTTGCTCTTAAGATTTATGTAAGGAGATTCTGTTTAAAATGTCAGATGTCTTTTTCTCAAATCGAGCCTGTTAAGTCTGTGGGTTAGCGAACACTAAAGGTAGCAGTGCTGAATGAAACGACAGCGATGAGTAAAGATGTGTTGTGTATCTAGTGAAATGTCGCCTCATAAAATTTGTTTGAAGCGACATTTGGAATGAAAAGAAAAAAATTACTATGTTCTTTCTTGCGTTACCAAAATACTTTTAGCGGGCAAAACATTTTGTTGGTAATGCGGTTGATTTACGCCGTGATCAAAAATAAGTTTTTCTTTTGTCCACGAATGTGGCGATGGAACATTAGCGTCGGAAAAATTAACGTAAATTCGCCATACGCTTCCGTCGCCCAATTTCCACGTTGCGACCACAGCGCGGTCTGCTAAAACGTCAGCACCTTGTGAAATTGCGTTAGGGAGAATGGGCGTCAATTCGCTGTGGCGCAGTGCCAGGAGATTTTTATAAAAGTCTCTCCAGATTTGATGTTCCGGAGAGGTGTGTGAAGCATCGTCAATAATTGAGTTGGTAAATGTACTTTGCGCATTTGGGTCTGGAATTTTTTGGAGCGCTTCATCGCTGGTAAAGTGTGAAAATCCAGAAAATTCGTTGCGACGGCCATCGCGCACTAATTTGCTGAGTTCTTCATTGTGATCAGTAAAAAACAAAAATGGTTGACTCGAACCAAATTCTTCACCCATAAACAAAAGCGGAATCATAGGCGACAATAACAACAAGGCGGTTGCAACTTTGAGCGCTTCGGGGTCTGTCAATAACGGCAAACGTTCACCTAAAGCGCGATTACCGACTTGATCATGATTCTGTAAAAATAAAATAAAAGCAGTAGGTGGCAAGTGCGCACTGAGAGAACCGCGTGGTTCGCCTTTTGCATTAAGCTGGCCTTGATAAATAAATCCCTCGCCTAAAGCGCGAGCTAATTTCGCGGTGGGAAGCTCGGCGAAATTTTCGTAATAACCTTCATGTTCATTGGTAAGAATATGGTGCAAAATATTGTGACCATCATCGTTCCATTGCGCGTTAAATCCCTGTTCTAATAAACTCGCATCATTGTTTTCATTTTCCAACATTAAATGCACGTGACGACTTGGCGCTACAGATGAACGCACGCGTTGGGCAAGTTCAACTAAAAAATCTTTTTCGCTGATAGCATGCACCGCGTCGAAACGCAAACCGTCTACGCGATAATCAAGAATCCACATTAATGCATTCTCGATAAAATATTGGCGCACTTGCGGCTTGCGAAAATCGATTGCTGCGCCCCACGGCGTCTGAATATCGTCGCGGAAAAAACCTTTGGCATAATTGCCTAAATAATTTCCATCGGGACCAAAATGGTTATACACAACGTCAACAAAAACCATAAGGTCAAGTGAGTGCGCGGTGTCAATTAAACTTTTTAATTCTTCGGGTGTACCGTAGGAGGATTCGGGCGAGAAGGGCAGTACACCGTCATAACCCCAATTGCGTTCACCGGGGAATTCACTTAGCGGCATTAATTCGATAGCAGTTACACCAAGCTCTGCAAGCTTCGGTAGATAGTCCTCAACTTTTTTATAGCCGCCAAACAAACCCACATGCAATTCATAAATAACGGCTTCATGCCAGGGGCGGCCATGCCAGGTTACAGATTTCCAAGGATAAGCTTGGTCGACAACGCGACTCGCGCTGTGTACATCTTTAACTTGCGCACGCGATGCGGGATCAGGAACTTCCAAATCATTGTCAATAACATATTGGTAACTTGTGCCTGCCGAACATTCCACCGTATCGCAAAACCAGCCGTCTTTATTTTTTAATAAATCAAACGAACGGCCGTCACCTAATTTTACGGCAACGCGCAATACATCCGGTGCCCATAATGCAAAACGAGTGGTTCCATCTTTATTAACAAGTGCGCCATGACGCTCGCTAGGAAGAGACATTATGCGTGCCCCCAAGTATCGCTAATTAAAACATTGTGACCGGTGTATTCGCCAAGCAAGCGACGATATAAATAATCGTAAGGCAATACCGATTGTTTCCAATAAAGTGGCGATGCCATTGCATGGCAGCGCATTGCACACAACAATTTTGGAAATTTAAAAACGTTTAATGCGCGTTGCACCGCGCGCGCGTAACTATCCACCGTGACATCGGAAAATAAAAATCCGTTTAATCCATCATCAATCGTATCTGCTAAGCCACCAGTGCGATGTG
>Ga0247741_1001263_pt1 | contig 14065 bp, 13 predicted proteins | sample UWRJL213509R2_FD_180945 | JGI IMG/M metagenome (GOLD analysis project Ga0247741, IMG submission 180945) | Plant litter microbial communities from Arlington Agricultural Research Station in Wisconsin, United States - UWRJ-L213-509R-2 | ecosystem: Environmental > Terrestrial > Plant litter >... | reverse complement strand
GCCGATATATCTCGCGCGACAGGGCGGACGATATCCGCAAGGACCTGTTGTCCAGGATGCGAAGGCAGCTGATGGTATTCCGCATCCCAACGTACAATATTCTCATACGATCGGCCTTGGATTCTAGAGCTAGCGACTCCTACCTTGATGCACTAGCACTCATCGAGGAAATGGAAACCTCTAATGTTCCAAGAGCGGGCAACACTTGGTATATATTGTTTGCAGGGCTTATGAAGAGGGAGCTGTGGGATGTAGCTTGGGAGATGGTGCAAAAGATGAACCAGTCGGGACATGAACCTTCCATCAGGTTGAAAAAGATGATCACTGATATTATTAAAATGAGAGCTCGCAACTAGTCGGCCATAGTAATTAGATATCACATACGATTAATTTCCACTGCTCATGCTTTTGAGAGACCAAGGAAGAAAGCTTTGCCAAAACCCAGCCGTAGATATCGAGCGTATGCTGTTGGTTGTTTATCAGATACGTGAGGAGGGGAAGGCAGTACAAACGAACCTATATGGCTCCAGCGCCTTCCAAGCCATTTTCCAAAGAAGGGCATGAGGACTACCCCAACGAGTTGTTGTAGTTGATTGAGACTGTCCTCCCACTCCTGCTGTGCTATCCGACGCTCCTCTTCATCATCATACGAGGATGCGACTGAGGAATTGTCGTCCAAAGAGTCTACCGAGGACGGCATGGTGGGCGTGCAGAAACAAGTTTGGGACGTGCCGGAATGGTTCACACCACTGCCGCCGGCTTTCCTGATTTGATTGGTCTTCCTTCAGCACATCTACCAACTGTTACGATTTTATGTAAGGCGCTTCTTGCACCACGGTCCTCTGGCTGGGACACGGTCTCTATTCGCAATACAGCTTGATCCATAACTTCAGGCATCAACATGCTGGGTGCTTTCTCTCGACGTCGGCGGCTCGTTGGCCAACCACTCCTATATGCCATATCTATATTCGCCAGTCTTGGTGTCTTCCTGGTTCGTCCGGGCTTCTACTCGACTGAACATATCCTTTGACACGCTGCTTTCATAGTTTGGCTATGACCAAGGGTATGTTCATGCCCTAACGATTCGAGGGATGTACATGCGTCTTATCTCCGTCTCAGTGTCATGAGCGGCATCATCACCGGCCCATACTTCCTGAGCTATTTCAAAGAGCCTGGGCCCATAGAAATTGGAACCATGGTTGCCGTATTAGAGATTGGAGCTTTCAGTGCGTCCAATTTGTTGTTGATACGAAATTCAATGTTTAGTGACCCTATTTCGATCCAGTCACTTCCGTTGCTGCTGGACGGGTGGGAGACATAGTCGGACGGAGAGGAACGCTGTTTATCGGAGCCGTAGTATTCACCATTGGCGGTGCTATTCAGACGTTCACGATTGGGTTCTGGAGTATGGTTCTTGGCCGGATCGTTAGCGGGTTTGGAGTTGGCTTACTTTCGTGAGTACTACTCCTCCGCACCTGTTAGATTTCCCTGAAAGGCGATATGATTTTAGAACTATTGTTCCTATATACCAGAGCGAAATATCGCCCCCTAATCATGTCAGCCTACCCTACTATAATCCGTCTTTATGCTCACGTCTTGGATAGAGAGGTGCACTCGCGTGCATGGAATTTACGGGCAACATCGTTGGATATTCTTCCTCCGTCGTACGTTCTCAAATTACACTCATGTTAGCGGATAATGCACTCAACTTCACCTCCACAGTGGACAGACTATGCTTGCTCATTTATAGAGAGCGACATGTCATGGCGGATACCCCTCTTCATCCAATGCATTATCGGCTCCATCCTCGCAGCGGGTTCCATCCTCATTCCTGAAAGCCCGAGGTATGAACTCCCATCTACCCCTCAGCGCCTCGCTCTGATTTCCTTACTCTGCCAGATGGCTTATAGACACAGGAAAGGAGTCAGAAGGCATGCGAGTAATCGCCGACCTTCACGGCGGGGACGAGAACGACCCAGTCGCTGTTGCTGAATATGAAGAGATCAAGGACAAGGTTCTCGAAGATGTGAGTCATACATTTGGCTTTTCAATATCTATGAAGGCCTTCCTTCGGTCATTCATCTACGCTTATGCTTTATGTTCGTTCTTATGCTTGTGGCTTGTGCTTACACTTAATTTCTTCAGCGCGCCTCCGGCGAAGCACGGACATATTCCATGATGTGGCGAAAGTATAAACGACGAGTATTGTTGGCGATGTCGTCGCAGGCATTTGCTCAGCTGGTGCGTTGTTATAACTCATCTCCAACGCTGATCCGAGGCCCATATTCACTGTTAACCTTACAGAATGGCATCAACGGTAAGACTCTGGTTCTATGAGTAAAGGAGCTAGAGGCTAACCCATCTGATTCACGGCAGTTATATCTTATTATGCGCGTAAGTATCCTCGTTTGAGCTCTCTGACCTGTCTCACCGTCTTTTGGAACAGCACGCGTTTTTGAAGGTTTGTCCTGCTTTTTTAGAGGCGATGAAGCAAGAGTCTGACGCGGTGTTGCAGAGGCAGGATGGATAGGGCGGCAAGCTATCCTCATGACGGGCATCAACTCGGTGATATACGTTCTCAGTACCGTACCGACGTAATTCTTCCTCCACTCGTCTCGCATACCCTGTGCTAACTCCACTTTTCTTGCAGATGGTATTTGGTCGATCGTTGGGGCCGGCGAGCCATTTTACTCTCAGGAGCGGTCGTGGTGTGTTTCGTCGAAGTTTTACTCGCCTATGGCAATCATCTCAACGTGTCTTCTGCCCCATAGATGGCTGCCTCACTAATCGCCACTGGATGGTGGATGTACATTGACATCCCACAAACACCCAACGCGGTCGTCTTGTGCGTTATCATCTTCAACGCAGCATTTGGATATAGCTGGGGTCCAATTCCATGGTTATACCCTCCCGAGGTGCGTCTGCATTGCACATCTTGTCAAAATTTTCTTTATATCTCCGTTTCATCCGTAGATCATGCCTCTCAATGTACGCGCAAAAGGCGTCTCGCTGTCCACCGCCACCAACTGGGCGTTCAACTGGATCGTGGGCGAGGTGACACCATATCTACAAGAAAAAATCGAATGGAGGCTGTATCCGATGCATGGGTTCTTTTGTATATGCAGTTTTGTCCTCGTGTATTTCTGTGAGTCTCCCCCTTCCATCGTAGTGTGCTATCTATATAGAATGTTCCCTTACTCATTTTCGCTCCTCTCCTCTCCCTCCAACGCAACGCAACACGTGTTCGCGCCACAGTATATCCAGAAACGAAGGGCGTGCCTCTTGAAGAGATGGATGCTGTTTTCGGCGAAGGTGTGTTGGGGCTATATTGGCCATTCGGAGATTAAAAGAGCTTCTTTTTTTTATTGACGTCTACACCTAAATGTGTAACTTTAATATTTCAGATGAACGCGAAGAGCTTTCGGACAATGAATCGGAGACAGATTCGCTGGTGCGACGTCGTAGCGGGCGGAGGCATGGTGGTAGTGGTCGTGACTTGGACTCGGACCCTGAGCGGTTGGGTGTGGGTATGGGTCGGAAGACGGAGCGGGAGGATGGGTTGGGGTGGTTCAGCTTCAAGAAGATGTTTACGAATCGGTTAGATCAGAGGAGGGAGTATGAGCCACTTGGTCCGGAAGGTTAGGCGCCTGGTCTTGTGCACGGATTTTTGGTGCACTGAGCATGCTTTCTTTGCCTGATGGTGCTAACAGAGTTAGCTGTTGTAACATTCTCGATTTCACGTTCCCAACGCACTAGCACTAGCATTACAGTCAACTTACACAACCAGACTTAATCGATGTATCATTTCACTCTCAACGCACTGAACGGTGCAATTGTAAAACAAAGCTAGGGCTATATAAAACTCTAGACTATGTAAGGACCGTAACATGCTTCACGGATCCGGTCACATAAGTATGATGAATCTAATCCTATCGTCCGAAGAGAATTTTTTACTGGTCCTTTCGGCGGGCCTATTCGGTCTATATACCAACCCTCCGCGACTCCCGCTATTGTTCAGAACAAAAAAATACTGGTCCTTACGGCCGTAGGACCCCCTATTTCGAGTCCTACCTCCGTTCCCCATTCGGACTCGGGTCCCTAAATACCTCCGCTCCCCGCGGGCCGTGAGCCTAAAGACCCCGCCCGTCAGAGCGCGCATACACGTGACCGCTCATGAAATTTCTGCTTCCTCCCTCCACGAGGTCCATAAGCGCCGGCGTCGGGACCTTCACGCGTCAGAGTGTATGTCGACGTGCGCTATGGACTTTAAGCTGTAATGCTGGACTTGTGTTACCTTTCGGGGTTGGAATTGGGGTGGAAGGTGGAGCTGGCTTCCGACATGGCCAGCAGCTTAGGTGGATGAGTAGTAGCTATGAGGCTCAGCAGCGTGCAGAGTTGTCGAATCGGGAGAGGGATAGCGGAGGGTTCGGTGCATCTGATTTGGGCACCGGACGACCTCTAAATCGACGCGAACGACGCGAACTTGCTCGTAGGGAGGGCCGGTTAGCTGGGTCGACATCTGCTTCGCCCAAGGTACCCCATACCTCCACCACCTCTCTTGACTCTGCCCTTGACTTGGACCTTGACTTGGACCTGGACCTACCAACCACCTTCCTCTCCCCGGCCCCTACTTTCGACGAGGCGTCTACCTTTGATTCACTAGGCCTCGATGGGGACTTTGTGCGGGCTTTGAAGACTGCATTTCCGAATGTGAAACGGCCGACGGTCATACAACAGAGACTCGTCGATGAGATTATGGGCGGGAGGGATATTATTTTGAGGGATGGGACTGGCAGTGGAAAGTGAGTATTTTTGTGTGGATTGAAGGATGTGTCAATTAATTTTTTACAGGACTTTTGGATTGGTGATAGGTCTGCTAAATAAACCGCGCATGGTCGTAGAGGATGAGCTAGAGGATGGGACGAAAGTCCCCAAGCGTACGATAACAGCTCTGTTCATCGTCCCGCATAGGGATCTGGCGTACCAGCTCCAACACTGGATCGAACAGATAACGTCTCACCTGGACCCACAGCCGCCTTTAGCGTCTATAGCGCAGGTGCTCGTGCGTGGGTCTGGCAAGATGCCAGAGGAGATGGTAAAGGAGCTCAAGGACACCCCGCCGCATATCGTGATATGCACGCCTCAGGCGTTTTTGGAGGTGTATAAAGCAGATGGAGGCAAGGACGCGTTGATGCTGGATACGCTGAGCACGGTTGTAGTTGATGAACTGGATTACCTGGTGACGACCGCAGCTGCAGCATACCATCGTAAACGCGCCAAGGAGCTTCGGAATATCGCTCGTCACCCTGGACCGACAAGGGAGATATTGGATATCATCTATGCACGGAGGAAGGAGCTAGCGGATAACAGGTATATTCCAGAGGAAGATGAAGACAAGATGTACAATTCCACTGCAGAGTGGCGGAATGATATCGAGTCGGAGGAAGGGATTCCGCAGCTGGTATTGAGTACGGCGACGATGAGGATGCATCTGAGGGATTATGTGTTTGCAGAGTCCAAGTGGCTGAATACTTTTGCATATGTGAAGATTTCTGGGGATGGGGCGCCTGGAAGGCGGGTGCGGGTGCAGGAGGATGTGCGGGAGGAAGGTGAAGCGCGGGAGGAAGACAAGGTGCCAGTGGAAAAGAAAAAGAGTAATATTTCGCATTCTATTCTTGTTGTCTCGGATACGGGGGTGGTGAACGTGGACGGGGCGGAGGCAGCTGTCGACATTGTGGCGGCAGAGAGATCCGAGGAACAGGAGAGTGTCGAAGAAGCCGAGGACGGGGCAGAGGAATATTACGATCAAAGTAAGTGTCTTTTCAATCCATCAGGCTTCACTGACGGATGAGCAGAATATGACAGCACGGAATCGCCGTTTAATCCCATTTCTCTCGAGACCATCGCGACGGCGTTTGCGTGTGACGTCCCGTCTGTTGCGCTGCTCGTCATTCCGTCGTCGGCGCCAGTCCAGCGGGCGGTATACGAGCTACGGGGGATGGGGGTGAATGCACATGGGCTGGATCTGCAGGACGAGAAACGGGGCAAGGCGTATTTACTGAACAAGGGCGATACCGTGCGGGCGAACCCGACGCTGTTGGTCGCGACATTAGCGACGACGCGAGGACTGGATCTGCCGGATTTGACACATGTTTTCGTGTTGGGGGTTCCAGAAGGCCGTGCGGTGGACGCATACCTCCATCTTGCCGGCCGGGTGGGGAGGTTCGGGCGGGGCGGCAAGGCTATTTCGGTGGTGGAAAAGAGGGATGCGGGGAGGATGCTCCGAATTCTAAAGACCATTGACGAGAAGCCTGTACTTTTTGAGCAGATAAATTGACAAATCCGGTAATCGAGATCTCTGCGGAGGCAACTCCTAAAACGGTAGTACTGCGTCACAAACTTAGTCGTGCGGCAACTCTATGCCTTGGCGAGCTTCTTCTTTCTCTCCCATGTTATAGCCCCCTCAGCCTCCCTCCTCTGCGTCCACCCATGTTGCTTTCCTCCCTCCTCCTCTGTCTCCTCGCTGGCGTCGCCGTTGCCCAGAACAACAGCACACCCTCGCTGTCACTGTCCCTGACCACGGGCTCGGCAACTATCACCCAAGCCACAACACGCAACGGCCAGCCCACCCAGATCGTCACAGTAGTCCCCGGCGCGGTCTTTAATGTAACTTACACCATCACCCCCACACCGACAGCGTCAACCACACCCTCGCCCAGCGCGACCCAGGATGCTACGATTCTCGTAGGTCTTGTTGCACCGCCCATCGCTTACTGACCAACGCATGTGTCTAGGCCACCAAGGTTGATCCAGCCTTCGCCGTTCTCGGCGTTATTCTCATTCTTACGGGGCTACCCTCTGCGTTCTGGGGTCACAAAAACAGATGGTGCGCCCCTACCCGGCTTTGACACACCCAACTGACCGGCCTATTATTATACAGGACTTCTTTCTTCTTGATAGGATTCTATACACTCTCCCTAGTATGCATCGTTCTCATCCTCAAATTCGGCGTCCTACCCGCTGTCAACCCCCCTAGTCGCACCTTGCGCGGTATGTTCGTCCTCGCCAGTGCCATCGCCGGTCTTGCGGGGGGCTGTATCGCTATCTTCTTCTGGAAGGGTGCGCGATATGGAATCGGAGCGTGGGGTGGTTTCGCATTTGCTCTCTGGATCCAGTGTTTCCATAACGGTGGTGTCATCAAATCTTCCGGCCTCCGCTGGATCCTATATATCGGTACCAGATGACTTGTTTTCTATTGATACGGGTTTTCTGACCACGTTTATATTCGTATAGGTTGTGGAGCTGTCGGCTTTACACTGTCCACCATCCCAAAGGTAAACTTTTCGTCCTTCGATATGCTATCAGACGCTCACCTTACTGTTGCCACCCATCAGATTCACTACCACGTCCTCCTCATTTCCACGGCCATCGTCGGTGCTAGCTCATTCATCCTTGGAGTTGACTGCTTCACAACGGCCGGTTTGAAAGAAGTATGGCTCTATCACATCTTATCATTCATTCATTCATGATCGTCACAGTTTTACATCTGGAACATCGGCTTCCCTTCACTCTTTCCCAAGTTTGTCAATCATGGTATTCAGTTCCCAGTCTCTCAAACAATGCAAATCGAGTTGGGACTGGTTGGTGCGGTCGCAGTCATGGGTGCCGCAGTTCAGCTCCGCATTCTCAAGGTTCTTCAGAAGAAGATGGCAGAGATTGCCGAGGAGAGTAAGAAACAGGATGAAGAGGCCGAAGGCCAGGCCGCGGCCAGGTTGAGCGACCTTAACAGGGAACGCGATGCATGGGAGAAGGACCACCCAACTCTTTCCAAGCATGGAAGGCACGATAGCTCACTTCCGCTGCTCAACAATGGCTCTCGCGATGGCTCGCCCGCTCCCGCCTACGACGAGAAACGTCAGCGAAGTATCTCTGGCCTGTCCGACTTCAAGGTCGCTCCCACGTCCGACGAGGACCTCAAGCGAGCGTCTAGACTGAACCAAACGCCAGGCGCCCTTCCCACTCTTGACCTCGGAATCGGGATCCAAGAAGACGTTCCATCGACGTTTATCGCCAATGACCCTACCCATCAAATCTCTCTGACCGCCGCCGAATTGGAGGATTTCAAACGCAAGCAAGAGCTGCTCGCGGAAATTCAGACCATTCGCCGATCTATCGACGTTTTGAAATCCGAGACGCCTGGGTCATCTTCAGCAGAGCAATCTCGTCACCCGTCGATCACGTCCCGGAGGACCCTCAGCATGGAAGCTGGCGCATCCCTGCAGCCACCTAATCCACATGCGAGACCAGCTAGGGGTCTGGACCCTCGTGCGCGTGTGCATTCAATGGAATTGGGGACTTCATACCCCAACGAGCCGATTTCGCGTCCGACGAGTGTGCCATTGAAGGATGCGGATTGGGATGCATATATTCAAGAACGCAAGCTCTTGCAACCTCCTGCAGGGGTGTCGCCTCCTATTGCGACTTCGCCGCTGTCACCTGGACCGTCGTCGCGAGGCCCTATCGCCCCGGCTGTCCAAGAGGCTTTGCAAAGGCGCAAACAGAGAGAAAGCGCGTTGGCTAGTTCGGATTCTTCAGAGGATATGCCCTTGGCACGTGTCGTACAGCACCAGCATCAAAAGTCTACCTCGAGCAACGCGCCCCTCAATATTCTTCCTCCACGACGAATGTCGGGGGCTGGTATTGTCGCGCCTGCGCCTCAGATGCCTCCACGGACGCGGACGTTTGAGGAGCTGAATGAGCGGCATAGGGAGAAGATGCGTGACATGCAAGCGCCGTTGACTCAGGCAGAGAAGGAGAATGCAGAGCTCGAAGCAGCGAGGCAGAGGTGGGAGCGGTCAAAGGCAATGGAAAAGGAGGCTGTGACCCGACGCCAGGCGGAAAAGGCTGCAGCACTTGAAAAGAGAAAGAAGACGGGCAGCCCTGATATTGGGCCAAATGATATGGCGCGACGGCGGTCTTCGAGTGCCGATCGGCTCGGTGGAGGAGGGTCGTCGTCGAAGCGCATGTCGACGCTCAAAGTCGAAGACTGGCAGCGATATCAGGCTGCGGAAGGGGACCCGAACCCAGGATCAAGGCGCGAATCGCGGACTCTGAGCGGTGCCAGTGTACCGTTCCCGTATGACCCAAGGCAAGGAAGGAGGAAGAGTAGGGACAATCTGAGCTAATCTCAGAATGCCCGCTCAGAGGATTTATTGACTCCCTGTATGAATTTTGGACCACATAGGACTTGCATCTTCCCCATCGTAATTATTCACTCGTTTTGAACACTTGTCGATAGCCATCGCATACGTACTATGTAGATACCGTACCCCATCCTTACTTTCGGCACATCGGATTAGGAATAATCACACATCAGTGACGAGCAGGTGGTGACAGCGTGAGAAAGCGTGACAGTTTGTCCCACACAAAAACTCTCACGACGGAGGGAGTTTGAGAAGTTCCCACCCACTTCGTACTCTCACGGGCTCTAAGGTAATGGCGCAGACCAACGGCCCTCACGATCCTTTCTTTCTGAACCACCATCTCCACATGCCCTCGGTTCACGGCGACGAGCAGAAGATCGATAATTCTGCGCGCTCAGCTTCCCCCTCCCAGGTGCGTTGGAATTTTTGCGCCATTTTTGGTCTCTAAGCTCTTTCGTGACACGCTCAGGTCCCTTCGTCTGAACCGGTTAACAACTCGCATTCGCCCTCTTCTTCAAACGCCTCTTCGCCGCATATACCAGCTGTAGACCCCAATGCATCCATCCAGTCCATCTTGACCGCTACCAAGCAGCAAGAGGCAACCAATGGCCAACCACCACCGCCGCCACCCCAGCCGCAACAGTGGGCTCCTCATCCAGGTTTAGAGCATCCAGTAGCTGTAGGACCTATCGCACAGGTGGGCTGCTAGTGTGCTGTGCTGTGATATTTGTCAGCTGATCCAATTTATCGCTATGAAAGCCGTCGTCCAGCAAACGTAAGCTTGAAGACAGTGATTCGGACGATCCTCATAACAAGATTCGACGTATCGTTCGCGACCATGTTTTACAAGATCCTTCGCGCGTGATGCCGATGACTACGGTGATCTGTTTGCACGCTGCAGTGGCGCAAAAGTCGTACGGGAGCGAGAAACGGTTCTTGTGCCCACCGCCGGTCGTCCATATCGAAGGCCCGGTTTGGCACATGCGTACACAGTCCTTGGGAATGGCGGTCGTGTCGGAGAATGGGGAGAGGTCGTTTGAGCAGAAGGCTCCGTTGGATAATAACATGACGGCTAGCTTCAAGTTTTTGCACGTCACTGGGACGGCCAAGGCCAAGAGCTTCCAGTTGTCGTTGGATATAGCCGAGCCCCCTCCACCAGCTTTGACTCCAGAAGGCGCAGACCCACCTAATGGTAGGGTTTGGGCGTCCTTTGATTCAGCGCCGGTCACGATCATCTCAAAACCTTCCAAGAAGACTGCTAAGACGCGCAATATATCGTCATGCATCCTTGCTGGCGGGCCTGTGTCGCTTTTTAACCGCATAAACTCGCAAACCGTGCGTACCAAGTATATGACAATCGATCACGCCCAGTTGTGCGCGAGCAACGTCGCTTGGTCCGCATTCAATGTCAATGTCGTTCGCAAACCAGGTGCACCAGGGGCTGCGGCTAGTGTTGGTGCGTTTGTCATGTGATGAGAATCTTACGCGTTTAGCGAGCTTACCGAATCACGTTTTCTCTTTCCCTCGCTGCCCACACAGTGACCGGACCTCAGCCAGTCACCTATGGGTGCGAGATTGTGTTGTCCGACACACATTCGGGCATCTCGACGTCTCCATTGGTTATCCGAAAAGTTGATAAGGGCAAGGTCACTCACGATGAGGGCGGCCCCGTCAGCCAAATGCAAAAGATTGCACTCCAACGAGTGAACCCGGATGGCTCCAGGCATTACCTGTCGGCAGCGGGTCCGATTCCCGGAACTCCAGGGGTCGTTGCGCCTCCAGCGCCGGGAATGTCGTCCCAGGCGGGCACCCATCCTCTGCTTTTCCAGTCGCCTCGAGTGCGTGAAGAAATCAAGGACGGTTTCCGCATTGTATGTGACGAAGTCGACGATTATCTGTGTTGGACCATCGTTGGTATTTGTACGTGTTACAATTGTTCTCGCGCCTTTCGTCTTTTCTCACTCTATTTTTGACGATATTCCACAGCTAAATTCCAATACACGTTCTTCGATGCGTTCGGCCAAAACAACAACATACCCGAGCTACCCATCACACCTTTCCCTACCTTGTTTACTGCACCTGTATATCGCCCTCCCAACAACACCGTCGAGTTGACTGTATCAAATTTCTTTTATGAGCATCCTACTACAAGACAGCAAACTCCTCTCGATGTATATCTAGGCAACCTCGGCCCTCTTCGTATTCGCGTCTACCAACCCGCACCCCCTGGACCGCTGACAGCCGTTGGACCTTTCATGTCCACGTCGCCTGGCTCACCTGCGCATCCTGTGGAACCAAATTTACAGCCTGTCATCCCGTCGGCTTTACATTCGATTGTTATTGTCGAAATGCCACCTCTGACGGACGTCATCAAGGCTTTGGAGGACGATGCTTTGCCGACATCCAATAGTCACGGTGATAGCAAAGGCCCACCTTCAGAAGGTTCCAATGGCGAAGGCTCTTCAGCTCCTCAACGGCCTCCAATCCAGGCCATTGCTGGACGTAGTCTACCTCTGCTCTTTATTCGTGCGTCTGACGGTGTCGGCTATCATTCCGGGCGAACGATAGCTTGCGAGAACGTCTTTCAAGGCATGGATCTAGGAGGCATGGCAGCTGGGCAGCCAAATGGTGCTCCTGGAAACATTGAACCTAGCTGGATTGCTGCCGCTCAAGCTGCTGCTGCTGCCGAAGGTGGTATGCATGGATGGACACTTCGGGTGATGTAAGGTGGTGCTTTGGACAATTTCTTTTTCTTTCCCTGCTAGTTCGTGCTAGCTGTAACATTGTCGTTTCTTGCTGTGAGATGAATGAAATATATCCTCCTTTTTGTTTTATCTTTTCGTGTCTGGGTCGAAATCGTACTAAATTTGTTCCATAAATATATTGTATCGATTACAATGCAATCAACACCACTACTAGTCTTGACGTCGCTTGAGAATGACCTCGACCTCCTCTCGATCCATTTCCGATACGCCAACCAGCCCTATGACGGTCTCCTCCCATTCCGAGTCGCTGGTTGCACCAAAGGTCACTTCCGTCATCTTTTCCCAATCCTCTCCTTCTAAAGCAATAAGCCTGCCAGCCTCGAGAACTTTGTTCCATGGTGCTTGCACACGTTGCCGTCCACCGCCAAGAGCACCTTCTACGGCAGCAAAGCATGTCTCCACCCACAATTCGCATTCTGCTCGAGTAGCCTTGCCTTCTTGTAATGAGAAGTGACCTCTGAACATGATCTGGTGATGCATGATATGATCGGCTAGTCGCTTGGCGATCCGGCGGTATAGCACCGTGAAAAGCGAACCAGGAAGGGTGAATCTGAGAAAATTTAGGTGCGATGAGAGGAGGCCGATGGGAGCAAGAAGTGTCTGAGAAAGCGCGAATTCCAGCGAATCGTTGTCAAGAACAGGACTGAATTGACATGTTAGTTGTGTCAACTAAGTTTGCAAGGTGAATAGCTCACCTATTTCCTTGTGTGGCACGGTGGGCACGTAGACCATTCTCGACCTCGCTGCAAACCAATTGTACGATCATATCTTGCGACCGAACCACCAAATCGTGATAGAGTATTATCAGCTCCTTGAAAATCGTATCCCGAGGAGCTGAGCTATCAAGCTCAAGGGGATCGGGAAGTAGAGATGTCTTTCTGGCCCAGTTACGAAGAGTAGAGTCGGTGTCGAACTCAGACCACAATTGGAGGAAGAACTAAAGGCGGGTTGAGACAATCTACGCCATGACAGATGACAAGAACCGACCATTTCATCGCCCCATTCTTCCAAGCAGGCTTCAAGATAACCAGCACTCAACAGAGCTTTGCATAGACTGTTGGCACCTGCAGTTCCGCTTGTACGATTTCTGGGATCGTCTTGACTATGCGACCCGTCGCGACCGCTAAAGTTCAGAGCACCAGGGACTGCACGGACAAATACGGAAGATAATGTCTCAAAAGCCTGCAGTGAGGAAGATATCCGGCTGTGATATGATTCAAGTAGAGGGAGTTGAACGGTGATGAGGAAATGTGCCTTGTGAATTGCGCGTGGGAGAGGTGAGTATCGATCTGAAGGTATGTTAGAACGGCTGGGCCAGTAGAGAGAGAGGATGAAATAACCTGTGACTTGTTCTATCAAGGCTTTTACTCTTCTGGAAGAGACTGTCGGTCTCAGATCCCGCGAGAGATTGGTGTCACCCTCTTCTGCCACAAGCCAGGCGTCAGATGAGTTTATGATATCGTTGTACTGGCTATCCACGACTGAGAAAGAAATGTCAACGACCACATTAGAATAGAAGGAGATTCACTTGCAGCTCTTCTCTGCGATCAACCACGTCTCGAACCAGTCTGCATTTCCAAGAATAACATCGCTAACACCTTCCCACTTAGACTCGTCTCCTTCCTGGCAACCAGTCGTGCCTTCAAGCGTAAAACCTTCTTCCACGATAGCAGCATCGAAAGTCAGCGCTTCATAAATTGTGTGCGCAAGAAGTGATGGGTGGTCCAGTAGCACAGGGACTGATTTTCGCAGCCTCCGTGTGAGCAGCGGCATGAGTAGGTAGGTAAATTCTCGCTGAAAATCAAAATCACTCAGAGGTCGAAAACATCATCTCAATAGACCACTTACCCATGCAGATATGGAACGGAATTCTGTCTTCTCCAGTAGTCTTTGGACAAAGTCATTCATAAACGACATGTGCTCGTGGCTGACGTTTTGAACGTGCGTAAAATACCATTCGGGCTAATGGGATGGATTAGCCTTGTGTCTATGCATTGTAAAATCCTCGTACTTTTTCCAGCTTGTTCGTCTGGCGTGATCCCTCGAAGTGAAATCGGAACCGTAGCGATATTGGTTGAACCAGGGCTTGCAGGGGAT
>Ga0247741_1001262_pt1 | contig 14070 bp, 23 predicted proteins | sample UWRJL213509R2_FD_180945 | JGI IMG/M metagenome (GOLD analysis project Ga0247741, IMG submission 180945) | Plant litter microbial communities from Arlington Agricultural Research Station in Wisconsin, United States - UWRJ-L213-509R-2 | ecosystem: Environmental > Terrestrial > Plant litter >... | reverse complement strand
ACGTGGATTTTAGACATGGTTTCCTTAACAGGTTAAAAGTTATTTTAACCGCTAGGAATCGCTAGAAACTGATTTAGACTCTTGCCCAAAATGTTGATATTGGACTATACTTTAAGCACACGTTATGATAAAATGTGCTTAGTTCTCAAGAGTCTAACCAGGTTTGCGATTCCGTCGGTTAGTTCCATACGTTTCACTAGTTGGCGAACTGGTGAAACAAATTCGGCTTTCATTCGAAAGCGTGCTATCAGAATACACCACTTAAGACTATAAGGGAAGTACTTTGAAAGCTCGCTTTCTTGAAAGCCTGAATTATTTTTCTTCCTCACACCAACCTAAATCTTTAAGGTCTTCAATGCAGTTTTGCACTAAATGGTAGTCTTTTCTTAATACCTTAGAAATATTTTCTGGGGAAGTGTCAGGCAATCTTTCAGGGTTTTGCGTGATAGTTTTGATTGCGAAGTAAACGACCTTAGCATCATCTGACAATCTAGAATCGCCTAACAACTCTTGATCATTTACTATTTGTCCATCTTCCGAAAAAATTCTTCTTACTTTATAATTCATTTTTTATTTATCTCTCTATTTAAATACCACATTGCTTTTTCTAAATCTTGTGTAAAGTTATCTTTTTTACCGGCCCTAAGAATATATTTCACCGCGTTCCCTAGGTTAAACCCTAGGCGAAATGCTTCGATAATCTCAATGACCTCGAACTTTTCGGATTGATAATGCGAAGGGTGATTGACTGCTTCATGCTTTTTAGTGTTGCACTCTTTACAAAGCCACCCTCCGCCTTGCTGATAGATAAGGTTAGATTCATGGTCTTGGTGAGAACATTCATTACAAAAGTTCGTCATTTCTTATGACCTCCGAATAAATCGTATAACTCCGGGCATGGATATGCCTTGATTAAAGCTTCCCTGATCAGGTCGTTAGGCTGCACTATTGCGCCGGACTGACTGCTAGCTAATAGTGCTTGCTTTTGAATGTAGTCATAGTGCTTTTGCTCTATGGTAATGCAAAGCGTCTTAGGATTCTTGATCCTCTTTTTCTTTGTGACTTTTCTTTCCGGCCTTTGATCTTCAACGCGGGGGCGCCCTTGGCTAGCATACCCCCACTTGCAATTATGCTTGCAAAAATGGATCTTCTTATCGAGTCGCATCAGAGCATTGCAGTTCTCCGGCATCTCACCCATATCTTGCAGAAACGGAATAAAATCGGTCCATAGTAGATCGAAAGTTATTCCCTTCGCCCCGTGATTCCTGTACCCCGGATAATTCTTGTTCTGGCAGTTCTGCTTCATCCTCCACCATGCTTGATATTCTCTCGAAGTGCTGTTCGCGTGCGTCGTCATCTTTTGACCTCAAATCGTTACGTACCGGCCAAGATCTGACAATGGATCGGCTAATTTGATCTTCAACCTTAATCCCGTGTCTTTCTGCGCGGTCTTTAATTATTATGTAATTCTCAATCGGTAGCGTAACCGATACCGTTGCATAGGTAATATTCTTCTGAATAGACGGCATAATGCTTTGCTCATGATTCAAAGGATTCAAAGGGTGATCCTTATTCGCATGTATTCGGGCATGACAGTTCGGACAAACCCACATGACATTAAGGGGATCGCCATAGTTGGTATGGTGTGCCTGCATACATTCATGCTGACAAGAGCAATTTTCGCAAATGTCCGGACGAACTAAAGTACCCTCTTCAACCGCATAAAATACGGCCAAGCGAGCAGAGCGTTTAACCCTGTAGTCGTAAAGATCATTCGGATCGATGGTAAAAGTAGTCGTTTTCATTTTAAAACCTTAATTAATCCTAATTCATATATTGCATAATATAAAAAAACAAGGCTGTGGATTGTGTTCACAACCTATGAATTCCTACAGGGTGAGACTCCGGAACGACTAGGCGATCCGTAGCCTCTTCGATCCGTTTTGCAATTTTCGGATCGATTGGAATATTTCTTTTAACTTTCCAAATGACTTGCCTTGAGCAATCGATTAAAGTAGCGAAAGTGTTGGTAGTCATATTTTTTTGGCGAAGCCAACATTCTAGGTTTACCATGCTTACGTCTCCGTTTTGCTGATAGTCTAGCATAAATAAACACATAATGTAAATATGTGATTGCATTTAATCTTGATTATTTGCTAAAGTTTCCAGTAGGAGGCGTGGAATGATATACGACGTTAGATTAAGAGAAATCCTGACACACGAGTTTCAGGTTGAAGGGGACGATTTGAAGGGTGCTTTTCTCATTGCAGTGAGAAAAGCACATAGCAAGAAATTCAAGTCAACGCCTATACGAAGATATTTTGAATTAGAATCACTTAACAAAGGAAAACATGATGAGTTTACCCCTGCTTCAAAGTCCAGTAAGAGAACAGATCGAACTAATGCAAAGAGAAAGGATAGTTAGACTTGACGAATACTATAGCCGGCCAATGCCTGAGAAACGAGGGCCGGTAAAAGTAGAGTTCAAAAAGATGATGTACGCTATGCCTTTTCTGTGGTTGTCCGGAGTTTTTACAGGAATCGGCATAATGTTAATGACCTAAGACTAAAAAAACAAGGAGATTCCTAGATGAGTAGATGGAAGTTTACCAAGAAAGAGCTAGCGGAGATCGAAGCCCTCGACCTGAAAGACTTTCTTGTCGGTTACGAAATACGCGTAGCGGAAATGTTAACGCAGCTTTCGAAGATCGTAGAGAACTCTTGTACTCATAAATTACCTCTGACGCAGCGATCTTTATATATCCTGCGTCAGCTAAGTATCAATGTTGACCACTTCAACTTGATCTATCGGCGCAAGAGCATAGAATTTATGAAGCAAGAGCAAAGGGAGAAAGAAAATGCTAACTGAGCATGAAGAAAGATATCAAAAGAAATTCGTGGAGAGCGCGGAAGCTATCAAAAAAGCTATGACCGAAGGAATCCAAGAAAATCTAGATGCGGATCTGACAAGCTCGGATCAAATGGGTTGCTGCATTATCGCATTAACCATACTGATTCAAGACTTGTCGGATACTGTGGCTAGTGGAACAGAAAAAGAATTCACCTTCGATCATATGATAAGAAATATCGTCGGAATGAAGAAACACTTAGATTCGGGTAAATAATGGATCATGTTCGGGTAAAAACGGCGCACCTTATGGCAATCCAAGCATGGATAAAGACAGGTCGCAGCATGGAAGCATATAGGGAATTTACGATCGCACGGGCTAAAGATATAGCACGTCGGCCGAAACCGGCTTTATCCGAGGAAATTCAAGCAGCCATGACGTTCAAGGAAAAACAACGCAAAGGCTGGAAATCTGTCATTAGGGAAAAACGATTATGAGAATTACAGGATTAGAGGACATACCGGTTTATCTAGCAATTATTGCATTTACGCTTATTTTCTCTTTCTTCACGTCGAAAAGGATATTTCACGAATTAGATATGTGTGAAATTAAGTACTCAAACAAACTCAAAAAAAGGTCTATATGGTTAATTTTCTCAAGCCTCACGTCTATAATAATTTGGTGGCGTGTCTTACAACAGTTGCTTTCACTACTGCAATAATTATCCCTCCGCCCGTTCACGCTGCCGGCGTTAACATTGACTTAAGAGCGATCAACTTCGGTATCAAGATGGAGAAGATCGTTGAGAAGGTAAAGAAGTGCATAGACAAAGGCGAAACGAATAAGATCGTAGGCTACATGTTTGAGATCAAAGAGGAGGTGCAGCAATACACGGGCCAAAAGATCGACATGAATAAATATATCGACCAAGTCCAACGCGAAGCGAAAGCCAAGGGACAAAAGATCGATGACGCCTATATCAAGCAAATTAAGAAATGGTTTGGAAAGACGGATAAAAAGCATAAGCATAGGGCTGTTTGGTTTGCCAATTGCGCCGAAGTTGATATGCCATATTCTACTTTTGAAGCGGACTACAACTTTGATATGAATTTCGCTATGGCAAAAGCTGCACACGGTGGAGACAAAGAAATCGACGTGCCTATTACTATTACGGTAGGAGTGACTTTAAGTTTAGCCGGACTCTTTTTGATGTTCGTTCCTATTCCTTTGTGTCAAACTGTAGGTTGGTACGTCATGGATACCGGAATCGGAATATTAGGAAGCCATGCCCTCGGAAAATGGCAAGAATACGAAGATAAAAAATAAGGGTAAGAAATGGATACACAAGTTTTTAAAATCATGATGGTATATAAAGACGGAACGCAATCGCCTATCTCCGAGATCAAAGACATCCTTGTAAAGCCGTGTCTAACAGATCCAAAGGTGAATGAGATTGTCAGAGGTCTTTTGAAGATCACCAATCAAACACAAGGCACGTTAGTGATATGGGGTCGTGATATTTGCACGACAACGAATATCATTGATGATACCAAAATCACGAAGAAAATAGAGGAGGCAGTCAATGCAGCAGGAACACCAAAAGCAAGTGCGTAGCATCTGCGACAAGTGCTTAGTGAATATCTTGAAAGCAGCGCAAGGAATCGTACACGCGCCTATTGAAATAGGCAATAGCGTCGATACCGAAGTTGAATTCATGGACGATCGCACCGGGCATAAGTTCAAGCTTTACATGAAGTTGACCAATGAAGGGTCGATACCAAGCGAAGCAATGTAAAACCGCTTTACATTGAAAAGGTAGTTTGCCAATTCCTTGGATTTATCCTTTATGTTAGCCTGAATGCCCCGGCATTCGGGCATTTAAAAGGGGAGGATAAGGACTATGACAAATGTTATTGAGTATCAACAGGACTTAGAGCTTGAGAATTTTATCGATCCTGAAGCTCTCAAGTCCATAATTTTGGAAACCATTTTGCAATCTACAGATCAACTAAGCTCTTGCGTAGTAAGCTTCGCTTATGTCGCTATCCAAAAGTTTATAAGCCATTGCAAAGATCACAATATCGATCCCCTGAAAATGAATTTTGATGAGGTGAAAGAGTTTGTCGATCGTCACTTAAAAAAAGAACTAGATCGGGAAATGAAAAAACCCCTACCAGTGCTTGAACACTGATAGGGTAAACCTAAACAAGGAATGTATGAAAAAAACAACTGGGACGGATTATAACGAGGAGATCCCTAAAGGATACACTAGGGTTACGGAAGTACTTACGCCCTATAAGAACTTCGATAACATTCTCCCGGACGTACTCCACCAAGCAGCCGAGAGAGGGGACAAAGTGCATGACTTTTGCGAACTCTACGCACTAAACATGCTTATAGAAAAACCGTCCGAAGAAGTAAAGCCCTTTTTTGAATCTTTCAAGTTTTGGTACGATGAGTTTGTTACTGAAACCGTTATGACTGAGGAAAGACTTTCCCACCCGGGCCTTTTTCTCACTGGGCAATTTGACTTGCTTTGCAGAATTCAAGGAAGCGACGATCTTGTCCTTGTAGACTACAAAACTCCTGCGGTACATGAAATATCATGGCGCTTGCAAATGGCAGCGTATAGCTATTTACTTAGAGAATTACGGGGTATTGACGTTAAGAGACGTATTTCATTACGCTTAAGCCGTGAAGGTAAGCCTCCGTCGATCGTAGAGTATACGGATCACGCGCATGACGAAAGACTTTATCTAAATCAGCTAGAAATTTACCGGTGCTTTAACCCTGTAATTCAGTGATTTGTTATCATTCTGCGCCTTGTGGTGATAATTCTCTTGCGTAATAATTAGCGTTTGTCTATATTTAAGACATACAAGAAACGATAGGTAACCATGAGACAGGAATATTACTTTAGGCTTGTGAAATACGAGTCTGGATTGACGAAGTGTTACTACATAAACCATGACGGACAATGGAAGGTAACGGGAATCTCTGTCCCGGACGACTTAGAAAAGCGTGGCCTAATAGTAAACGTCGAAGAAATTACCGAGAAAGATCACAAGGAAAGCATTAAAAATGACGAACCAAAAAGAGTTAGAGACACCAGAACAAGCGGAAAGAAGAAGAAAGGAAAAGCTTGAGGATCTTCTTTATGAGAAGTTCAAGCACCTTAAGAACGACGATTTTTTAATAAAGGCGTCAAAGTCATGGGACGACGACGAATTAGTTGACTATGAAGCAATGATTGAGCAACTTACCGAAGTTGTCGATCAACACCTCTTTGACGAGGAACTAGCATTGAGCGAGCTACACAAGATTGATGAGAAATTATGGGACACGTGGCTTGCTGAATATGACGTACCGGAGGAGTGTTGCGATCGTTGCGGAGGGAGAGGCTGCAATTATTGCTTAATGTGCAACTACTAATAATAATAGACCCACTCGGTTACAAAACGTAACCGAGTGAATAATAAAGGAGAAATCAAATGGACGCAGCAACACTACTAACCGCAGGCGCTGCGGTTGTTACAATAGTTGGATCAAACATAGCGTTGATCGGCTGGCTAAGATCTGACATGAAATCTTTCGAAACAAAGGTTGACGGTTGGAGAGCTGAGATTGATAAAGAAATGAAAGACTTTCACGGCAAGCTTTGCGCGATTGATGAAAGAACAAAAAGCAAGATGAGGACTGACCCTTAATGAAAAAGCATAAAGTCAGAATTTTAACCGAAGAAGAAAATATCTTGGTAAAAGAAGTTTTACAGGAAAACCTTTTTACTGTTAATGAAGTTAAAAAAATCATTAAAGAAATGGAAGAACAGAAAGAAAGCCTTGAAAATCACATCTTGATGATGAAAATTATCTTAGAAAAGAAGAAGGTGCAAGATGAAAAAGAGAAACTACGGGGGCTTTAGCTGGGCAAGACTCTTAGGAATAAGCGCAGCTAAAGGCCGTGTATCACGCAAAATAGGTATGCCACTAACCAAGAGTGGACGACAAAGGAAAGCCGGAGCAGGCAGCATTTTAGCGATGCTCTTTACATTATTTTTTGATTAAATACAAAGGTACGCAGGTACAAAAGGTGCAAAATGTTTGATTTTGAAGAAGCTAACAAGATGCTAGAAAGCGAAGAAACCGAGATATGCCTACCATCAGGCACTTTACTACCTATTTCGGCACAAAATGCAGTAGATGAAATTAAGTCTAAGATTGATATTCAACCCCTTGTAAATCAAGCGGAAGGATATCAGATTGCGAATGTAGAACAGGCGACGCAAGCTTTATCCATGGCGCTACAAGCTAGAAAGCTAGTTACGGCACTGATAGACAGCAAAAAGGAAATCACGAAGCCACAACTTGATTTTCAAAGAGCAGTTAATAAGCTAGTCGCGGACTATACAGAGAAACTTCAAGCCATTGAAAACGGATTGAAAGACAAGATTGAAACATGGATTGATGAAAGCACCGAGCAAGGATTTACTTCCGGGCTTGATTCAATCCAAGTTCCTGACGGAAGCTTAAAGCGTGTGACTACATGGGAGTTTGACGTTGAGGATTCTAGCGAGATCCCTTTCGAATATATGACACCTGATATCGAAGGAATCAATAAAGCAATAAAAGGGGGCGTAAGACATATCCCCGGCGTGAAAATCTACACTAAGCAAGAAGTAAAATTAAGGGTGAAGAACTAGAATAATCATTGATTGTTAATATTGCAATCATGTATAATTAAGCTTTCGAGAAACCCAAAAACAAGGAAAAAACATGAATCAAGTCCCTGCAATGCGTGAAAATTTCGCTGTGCAACACACAAACAATTTTATGCCTTCAATGCAAGAATTAGAACAACTGGGCCGGCTATGCCACACACTAGCGCAAGCCCCGTTCTATCAAAAGTTAGGTGCTGGCGGAGTGCTTGCAATCTGGCTAACTGCTAGGGAATTGAAATTACCTCCTATGATGTGCCTTAACGGTGGATTGCATAATATCGAAGGCAAAGTCTCGATGAGTGCGCAGCTTATGAATATGATGATTATTAATGCAGGGCACAATATAGAAGTGCTTTACTTGACCGATCAAGGTTGTGCGATTCGTTTTACAAGAGTTTACAAGAGCGGTAAAACAAAGTCAGACGAATACGAATTTAATATGAAGGACGCTAACCGTGCTAAGTACTTCGGGGAAGCCGGGCCGAATGGCACTTGGCTATCAAAGCCTAAAGCTAATTGGACTATGTATCCTCGCGATATGTTCTTTGCCCGGGCTTTATCTGGCGGAGCGAAGAAGTTCCTTCCCGAAGTCATGATGAATTGCTACGTCTTCGGAGAAATTGAGGACGCACAAGCTGAAGAAATTCAAAGTTCAAGTGAGTTCGTAAATAATATTGTTCCGACCGGCGAAGCTCCAAAAGCTCAAATTGAATTGCCACCAGTTCAACCGGAAGCACCGAAAGAACCTGTAAAGCCAGTGCCTACAGAGCAAGAGATCTGCCAATTTAAAGAGAAGTTCGGCATAGGAACAGAGTCACTTCACGAAGTTTACTTAGAGGCTATTTGCAAAAAGTCTAAGAAAAACAAAGATGAAATGATCGTGTGCGCTGCAATGAATGAAGTCGGATTCATAGACGCTTTTAATAAATGGGAATCAGGATTGAAGAAGAAACAAGAAGGAAACGAGTCACCGGTCGGGTTAGCCGTTTCCTAATGTAAAGCTGCTTTACATGTAAGACAATCTTACATTGCTTACCTTGGTTGAGCTGGGCCATTCATCCCCTTCGGTGTTTCGACCGGAGGGGGTGCGGTTGGCCCATTCGAGTAACATACTATAGGATCTTGTTTTAAATTGCTTTCACTTTTTTGATTCGTCATTAACGAAGCAAATGAAATAATTCCACAAACTGCAACTACAATCATTTTAGCACCATTGTTTTTGATGAAGTCCTTTAAAGGAACTCTAATTTCATCCGGTATCATTTAACTACCGTGGTAGCTGCTCCGGGTAAAGAGGGGAGTGTCGTTGCGCTTACTGGGACAGAAACGCTAGTTGTTGGCGTGTTTGTCGCAGTCTCATCGACTACGTCGGTTGCTGTACCTTCGGTATGAACCATCGTAATAGAATAAGTGCAACCAGTTAAGCTAAGTAAACTGAGCATAAAACTGATTAATAAGCTCTTTTTCATGAAAAAACCCCTCTTTCTTCAAGTTAAGTTGACGTTGTTTCCGGCGATTCCGGCTTTTTGTCCATTAAAACACTAGTTATGCAGCCGATATTTCCAGCATGATTAAATTGAATCATCGGATCAATCCAAATTCTAGTGCCAGATTCACGCGCTCTACGGCAGAACGTATAATCTTCGCCCCAAAACTCACCTTCCCAAATTTCGCAAAGAAAGAATGCAAAGCCGGGAGGGACATCTTTAGCTTTAGGTGTAAATGTCAGATCAGGAAATTTCTCTATGATTCTTTCAAAAACACAACGCTTGATTAGCATAAAGCCAGCCGGGATATACTCCATTTCAAGCAATCCTTTTTCTGGATTGGTGACAATTTTGCCGTCTTCTTCTGTTTTCGGTCGAAAGGTAAAGGATTTATCAATTCGATTTGGATAAACACCAGCAATAAAATCTTCATTCTTTTGAAGTAAGGCTAATACTGCTTGAGGTGGCCACCCTAAATCAGAATCTAGGCAAAGCATGTGCGTACAATCTGACTTTAAGAAAGCATCGACCAATCTATTTCTCTCCGCTTCAAGCAATGATCCGGAAGTGACAATTTGAAACTGTACACCTATTTGGTGCATAGAAAGCATTAATGTTGTCTCTGCTAAAGAGATAGCAAATGGAACGTGAACTTTACCCTCGAAAGCTGGGGTGGCGATGAATATTTTAACCATTAATTTAATGCCTTTATATAAAGTGATCTGAAAAAGTTTGTGGCTGATTCTGTCGTGATTAATAAGGAATTGTCCGTAGGAATCTGAAATTGAGTGTTACGATCGTAAGGATAATCATTTAACGACGTTTGAAGCGTTCCATTGTTTCCCGACTCAACAAATATCCCTGTTCCCGTAGAAGAAGCAAAGATTGTAGAAGTGGTAGCGCTAACCCTCGTATACCAAGTCACCCCACCGTTTGACTGAATAGTTGCTCCGCTTACACCGGCTGCAATATAGAAATCATTAGCATAACGAAGCGCATTCAAATTGCTCGTTGTTCCACTCGTTCTTGAAGTCCAAGTGATCGCATCGGTAGAGGAAGCTAAAACACCTCCTGCGCCTGCATAAACGTACAAAGCACCATAAGTCAAAGCATTGATATCGCTCGTTGTTCCACTCGTTCTAGCTGTCCATGTGACGCCGTCCGTAGATGTAGATAAACCACCGCCGGCAGTTCCATAAACGAAGTCAGTTCCATATCTCAGCGCGTTAACGTTGCTTGTCGTTCCGCTCGTTTGACCAGTCCAAACCAAAGTATCCGGAGAGGTTGCAATTCTTCCGCCTGCCGTTCCGTAAACATAGGTGCTATTCCCGTAGGCAGTTGAAAGGATTGTGCTAGTAGTTCCGCTATAACCTGTATTGGTAGTCCAAGTGATCGCATCGGTTGAACTCAAAGTTGAATGTAAAACCGAAGCATGATAGAGCGTACCATCATATACTAAACTTTGAATTGTTGAAGTAGTTCCGGACGTGCTTAATGCCCAAGTGATACCATCGGTTGAAGTTCCGATTTTACCTGCTGAGTCTCCGTAAACGTGCAAAGAACCTGTCCAGATCATAGAGCAAATAGTGCTTGTAGTATTACTTGTTCGAGTAGTCCAAGTCGCCCCATCGGTTGAGGTTTTAATTACACCTGCGTTTTGACCAACAACAAGTAACGCGCCATTAAACACACCGCAATTTACTGTTCCGGGAGATCCAGCAACAAGATTCCAAGTCACTAAGTCAGTCGAACTTCTTGCTCCGGCTCCAGTCCATACCCAATATTGACCAGCACCATAAAATACGCAATTTGTTGCATTTCCCGAGCCAATTCCTGTTACTCTTGAAGTCCATGTAACGGCGTCGGTTGAGGTTAGAATATTTCCTGCGTCTCCTGTGACTCCAGAAATAAAGAGGGAATTAGTAAATGCTAGCGATCTTAAGGTGCTAGTTGTTCCTGTCGTTTGTGCTGTCCATGTAACGCCGTCAGTTGAAGTTTGAATCGCTCCACCATCAAAGCAAGCTGCAAATAACCCTGCTCCAAAAACTAACCCTCCGCATGTAGCTGTTGAATTAAGGCCATTGTTTCTTGTTGTCCAAGTGACCGCATCCGTAGAGGAAACAATACCGCCATTATTTCCAACTGCTCCAACATAAACGCCAGCACCGAAAGCCATCCAAGGCCCAAAAGTTCCTTGGTTTGGATTTGTAGTTTGACCAATGGAAGGATTCTTTGTCTGCCATGTAATGCCATCGGTCGAAGTGGCTAACGATCCAAGCGATCCGCCATAGATGAAATTACCGCCTCCGAAAGTCAAAGACTGAATTGTTGCCGAAAATCCAGATGTTTGAGTTGCCCAAGTGATACCATCGGTTGAGCTTCTTAATACACCACCGTTTCCAGCGATTAAATGCTTTGAAGAACCAAAAGTTGCTGCGAAAATTGTAGAAATTGTACCACTTGTTCTAGCAGTCCAATTAATACCCCCTGCGTTTATCAATCCCATCCTTGAAAAAAGAATAGGATAAGTAGCCTGAGAAAGGACGCTGCCATCGCATTTTAACCATACACCGTTAAGGTAGGCATCGCCATTCGCATTCGCAAAATAACTCAAAGATCCGACCGGGATTTGATCTACAATCCCTAGGTTTACTCTTGCTTCGGCTGCATCATCTGCACCCGTTCCGCCCTGCGATATAGGAATCGGCGTTTTAATAACTGACATCTTGCCCCCTTACCTTGTCCAAAAGTTTGTGCCATCAAAGCGGATTGTCCAACCTTGATAATTTCCATTGATCAAAAGTGAGGCTGCGTTATCAATTAACGCGCCACCTTCTGCGGTGATCGTAATATTATTGACCGCAGCGTTTCCGCCTTGATCTTTAATTTCCCATGTCTGCCCGTCAGTTGCTCCGGTAGTAGGTAGGACAATGCTTCTCGGCGTCGCTGTGCTTGTAACGCCAATCCCGTAATCTGTGATCAGGGCGTTGTAGTCAATCGCAGTCGTGATAAATTTAACTATCTGAGCGCCGTTTAAAGTTGTAGGGCCATTCACTACAATTTCAGTGAAAGGAGATCCGCCACCACCACCGCCACCGGTTGCAATATATTCAGTGATATAAACTAAACCGGGCGAGCCATTTCCGCCAGTTCTTGCAGTTGTTACACCTAGATTATATGATCCACTACCACCGCAACCGTAACCAACTCCATTAGAGCCATCAGAATTTACGTTGTCATTTTCCGGTACACCACCGCTATATCTGCTACCGCCACCGGCGCCACCATGACCCATTTGATCGCTGCTAGAAAAGTAACCTTCAGATCCATAATCTCCAGGAAATCTAATATCTCCACCAGTTCCACCAGTTCCGCCAAGTCCTCCGTCATTAGAGCTTGATCCGGGTGAAAAATTTGCACCGCTTCCGCCAACTCCACCAAGAGCCGTAAGTAAAGAACCGAAAGAAGTTGTACCACCATTCCCACCCGGATTATTTCCCGATACTGCTGTACCACCTGCGCCAATTGTAACCGCTTGTGAAGCGCCAATCGTAGCTGCATCGAATAAACCTAAAGCATATTCACCACCGCCACCGCCACCGGAAGGAGCACTTTGCGAAGCTCCTGTTGCTGCTGATCCTCCGGCTGCTGCACCTCCTCCGACAGTTTCAACAACGGCATAAACCATTCCGGGAGTAGGGGTATAAGTTCCACTAGCTGTCAAAACTTGGACGTTAACTTCGGTAAACGCACTTGCTACTCCTCCTGATCCGCCTTTATTTGCATCCCAAATGCTGACGAAATCTTCGCCATTGTAGCGACTTATTCCGACGGATTGATAAGCTTGATTTAGTACGTAGGTAGTCGATCCATCGATTAATTTACCTGTTTGAACTTCAATCGTAATATTATTAATTGCTGCTTGACCTGCAACGTCTTTGATTACCCATAACCGATCACGTGTGCCGGTTGCCTGCATGGTTACAAGGATAGGCCCGGAAGTAGAATCAACCATTAGAACAAGATCGCTATCGGTAGGCGTTACGTTTGTGCTTACGTCGGTATGAAAGTAAATGCAACCTGCTTGCGCTGAAATTGTAGTCGCAAGGGTAGTAGCTGAGCAAAGGCTAGCACCAGATCCGGGAGTAAGATAGCAATTAACCATCGCTGCTTGAACGCTTGGAGTGTCAACCGCATCGCCTGAGCATGTGAATTCGCAATCATGAAATAAGTTGCTTGCGCCTGTTCCTTGTATACAAGTAGGCCCACCACCTGCACCGAACTGAGTGTTATAGGTAAAGATTGATCCGTTATTGTTTGTAATGACACCGACATTATTGCAATCGTAGATTCTTAAGTTAGCAGCGTTATCAATTCCCATCCCTTGAGGGAAAGAACAGAAATTAAATGTAGCCTGTCCACCAGTCATATTTATTCCGGCAACGCCTGTACTTCCGTAGAATATGCAATTGACAAACTGATTGTAATTAAAGTCTGAAGTTAAGACATATCCGGTACTAGCTGCATTATCTAACACGCACTGAAACATATTAAATAAATTAATAGATCCTGAATTAGTAAATAAATCTAGAGCTGAATCGGGATTAACAAAATAAAGACCTTGAGCGCGAAATAGGTTAGCTGCACCTAGCGTATGGTTACCTAAAATTGTAGCGTAAAGGGGAACCGCTCCGGGCTGTCCATACATTGCATCGCCACGAAGGAAGATACCGGCCGGAATCGTTAAGTTTTCTGTGTATGTGCCGAATCTAACATAAATCATTTTCTGAACTGAAAGACTTGCGCCATCTAAAACGGCTGCGTCGATAGCATCTTGAATAGTTTGATAAGTACCTTTAAGACCGGGTACGACTGACGCATCTACTACGTAAGGAGTCCACCAAGTATTATTAGCATAGACCACGTCGCCGGTTGAAGTGTCTACGTCCATCACTGGCGTATTGCTTGCCCCTGCTTCTTGACCTACGAACGCGAAAGAGTCTCCATTCAGAGGAGG
>Ga0247741_1001261_pt1 | contig 14077 bp, 12 predicted proteins | sample UWRJL213509R2_FD_180945 | JGI IMG/M metagenome (GOLD analysis project Ga0247741, IMG submission 180945) | Plant litter microbial communities from Arlington Agricultural Research Station in Wisconsin, United States - UWRJ-L213-509R-2 | ecosystem: Environmental > Terrestrial > Plant litter >... | reverse complement strand
CGCATCTCGGGTGGCATCATCGCGCCGTACCAACAGGAGATCATCCGCGTGAACTCCTGAGGGAGTTCCGACTCGCGAGCCCCGGTCGTTGAGCGAGCGCAGCGAGACGAAACGCTCAACGCCCGTCGCGCGGAGCGGGTCACGCACGTTCGGTCACCCCTCGTGCGCGCAGAGGCAACCCGCTACACGCGAACGCGAGCAGACTGGACCCGACCCGGGAGGTATTCGATGACTCATGCCCACGAGCACCCGCACGCCCACACGTCGGACCGCGGCGTCGTCGATGAAGCCATGCACAATCCCGATCTCGAGCCACCGGTCGTGCCCGTCGACCACAATCCACGGCATCCGCTCGACCCGCTCACCCCGGACGAGATCGAACGTGCGCGTGAGATCGTCGTCGCGGCGGGACTGCTCGGCGACACCTGGCGCGTCCCCATGCTCCTTCCGGAAGAACCCACGAAGGACGAAGTCTCTGCCTGGACGCGGGGCGCACCGCTGGATCGTCGTGTCGATATGACCCTCATGGACACCGCCACCGGCGCCGTGCGGGAGGTGATCGTCTCGGTCACGACAGGAACCGTCATCCGGCAACGCGACCACGATCCTGCGCAAGCACCGTACGGGCAACCCCAGTACCTCTTCGAGGAGTACGAACGCGCCGGCGAGATCGTGAAGGCGTCACCGCAGTGGCAGGCCGCGATGACGCGTCGCGGACTCGCCGACCGAATGGAGCTCGCATTCTGCGGCCCGCTCGCGCCGGGATTCGTGGGGCGGGAGAACGAGGTCGGACGCAGGATCATCCGGTCGCTGACGTTCCTCCGCGACAGCGCCGACGACATTGCCTGGGCGCACCCGGTCGAGGGACTGATCGTGCACATCGATCTCGTCGAGAACCGCGTGATCGGCATCGAGGACGACGGCGACGTGCCGGTACCGTCCGGCTCGGGCGACTATCGGCCAGACGCCGTGGGACCGGCACGCACATCCCTCAGGCCCATCGAGATCACCCAGCCCGAAGGCCCCAGCTTCCGTGTCGACGGTTCGCTCGTCGAGTGGGAGGGCTGGTCGATGCGCGTCGGGTTCAACGCGCGTGAGGGTCTCGTCCTCAACCAGGTCCGTTTTCAGGATCGATCGGTCCTGTATCGCGGGAGCGTACCCGAGATGGTGGTGCCCTACGGCGATACCTCGGCGACCCGATTCTGGATCAGCTACTTCGACGCGGGCGAGTATCTGCTCGGCAAGAACGCCAACCACCTCGAGCTCGGCTGCGACTGCCTCGGAGTGATCCACTACTTCGACGGGTATGTCGCGGACGATCACGGCCACGCCGTCCAGATCCCCAATGTCGTGTGCATGCACGAAGAGGACTACGGCGTGCTCTGGAAGCACACCGAACCGGGCATCGGTGCGCACGTGCGCCGGTCTCGGCGACTCGTCGTGTCGTACTTCTCGACGATCGGCAACTACGACTACGGATTCTTCTGGTATTTCTACCTCGACGGCTCGATCCAGGTCGAGGCCAAGGCCACCGGGATCGTCTTCGTCGGTGCCGGCATTCCGGGCTCGACGAGTCCGCACGCGCCCGAGATCGCGCCGGGCGTCTTCGCCCCGGTCCACCAGCACCTGTTCTCGGCCCGACTCGACGTGGCGATCGACGGCGAAGACAATCGGCTGATCGAGATCGATGCGGCCCGGATCCCGATGGGTCCCGGCAACGAGTTCGGCAACGCCTTCACGTGGAGCGAGACGCCGTTGCGCACCGAACAGGAGGCGCAGCGCGAGGCGGATACCGCCGTCGCTCGTGTCTGGGAGGTCCAGAGCGCTTCACGGACCAACTACATCGGCAAACCGACGGCTTATCACCTGATTCCGCAGCCGACCGCCCTGCTGATGGCCGACCCCGCGTCGACCGTAGCCGCACGCGCCGCGTTCGCCACGAAGCACCTGTGGGGCACGGCGTTCGATCCCGGGGAACGCTGGCCCGCTGGGCGCTACCCCAACGCCCACCAGGGCGGGGCGGGGCTTCCCGCCTACACGGGCGACAACCGCTCCATATATGGCGAAGATCTCGTCCTTTGGCACACCTTCGGCCTGACACACATCCCGCGCCCGGAGGACTGGCCGATCATGCCGGTCGACTACGCGGGATTCTGGCTCAAGCCGTACGGATTCGTCGACGTCAATCCCGCGATGGACGTCCCCGAGTCGATTCAGGCGCACGGCACCCAGGGAGGATGCGGCGAGAACTGCGCCTGCGGTCACTGAACACGGGGATGTCCGCCTCGGCCCTCAGACTCGGTCGTCGCCCGCTCGGGGTGCCTGCGCGACGGAGTCGAGGTACATGTCGATATGCATGCGGTAGACCTCGGAGGGGTCGGTGAAACGCAGCTGCTCTTTCGCCGCTTCCGCGTAGGGATATCGAGTCGGGTCCGTCGGACGGTAGACCTGCGTCCATTCCGCCGTCTGCAGCGTGCGGCCCTGCTGACTCAACCGCACGGCGTGTGCCGCACTCACGCCCAGGAAGAGGCTGACGAAAGCGCGATAGTACGACACCGCGACATCATCGCGAAGCCCCGCCGCATGCAGCGCCCGCAACACACTGTCGACCGCGCGCAGTTCGTGGATTCCGCTCGTCACGGTGAACATTGCGGCCGCGGCCGCGGCCGGGTGCCCCGTCGCCGTCTCCCATGCACGAACGGCGAGATCGGTGAGATCCGCCCGCCACTCGTCGGTGGGCTCGTACCCCTCCAGCGACAGCTCGTCCAAGTGGTCCGCTATCGCGGCGATGATCTCGTCTCGGCTGCTGAAATGCCGGTAGATCGCCGTCGGGGTCACACGGAGCTCATGGCCGAGACGACTGAAGGTCAGAGCGGACTCCCCCTCACCATCGAGCAATCGCATCGCCGCATCCACGATCCGATCCTGGGAAAGCGAGCCTCTCCGCGCTCGCGCCGTCCGCTCTTGCGTCACCATTCGCCTTCCGTCCTCGGCAATGTTCGCACGAAAGTTCCCGTCTGATCTCGTCCGTGTTACCAGTTAGTGAACGTCATTGACTATGCCATTCACTTGTTCGATACTCGCATGAAAGTACGCAACGGTGCGCGCTCGACCCGAATGGAACCTGCGATGAGTCTGCTCGAATCCTCCCCTCGCCCCCGCCCGGACGACCACGGTCTCGCCGCGTTCCGGGCCGCGGTCGAAGCATCCGTCGTGCCCCTGGATGTCCACGCGGATGCGCCCGGCGAATTCCGCGGGCGCATTCACGCGGTGACCTCCTCGGACATCCACGCCATCCGTGTCGTCGCGCAACAACACAGCGTCACCCGGACACTCCAGTGGATCTCCGGAGACAGTGAACGCTTCGTCAAGTTCTCGCTCGTCGAGAGCGGGACCGTCGTCCTTGTGCAAGACGGACGCGAATGCGTTCTGCGCGGAGGCGACATGGCGATCTACGACACCGAGCGCCCCTACTCCCTCGTGTGCGATGGGGACGTGGAGATGTCGGTCCTCATGCTGCCCGTGACGCGGCTGGGTCTACCGCCCGAACTTCTGCGCGTGGCGACGGCGACGCGACTCGTCGCGGGTGGCCCGGCCGCGTCGATCGTCCGGCCGCTGATCGGCTCGCTCGGACGAGCCAGTGAACAAAATGAACTTCTCGCGACCCGGATGATCCGAGGAGCGGTCGAAATCGTGGGCTCGCTCGTGGAACAGAACCTGCCGGCGCGCACACCCAACGATTCGATGCATCTGCGCATTCTCGCCTACCTTGATGCGCATCTGACCGATCCCGAACTCTCGCCATCCCGGATCGCCGCGGCCCATTTCATCTCGCTCCGCCATCTGCATTTCCTCTTCGCGCAGACGGGTACGAGCGTCTCACGAGTCATCCGCGACCGCCGCCTGGAGCGTTGCTATGACACCCTGCGGGATGATGCGAGCGCGCACCTTGCCGTCTCCGCGATCGCGTACACGAACGGCTTCACGGACGCGGCGCACTTCAGCCGCGCGTTCCGAGCCCACTTCGGGTTCCCCCCGTCGGCCGCGCGGCCGTCGGCCGTCGACCGCTAGGTCACTTGTGCGCCGGCGGCGACAGACCGAGAAGCACGAGCATCCAGCGCGAGTCGAACGCGGTGCACCACGGCGCTGAGCGCGATGGCCGCGATCAAGGCAAGCCCGCTCGCGACGCTCTGCCAGAAGCTCGACACCCCGAGCAGGACGAGCGAGTTGTTGAGGATGCCGAGGAAGAGCACGCCCACGGCGACACCGAACATCGTCCCCTCCCCTCCCGTGAGCGCGATCCCGCCGAGCAGGATCGCCGTGAGGACCGCCAGTTCGAATCCGATGCCGAGTTGCCCCGAGGGAGCGCTGTTCAATCTCGCAACCACGACGGTGCCCGCAAGGCCCGCGGCTGCGCCGGAGAGCATGAACAAGACGAACGGGATGCGTCGGACTTTCACACCGGACAGGTAGGCCGCCTCCCGATTGACCCCGATCGCGTAAACGTGGCGGCCAGCGGGTGTGCGCACCAAGAACAGCGCCGCGACGATGAACAGGACCGCCGCGATCCAGACCGAGATGGGAACGCCCGCGAGAGTTCCGACCCCCAGCAACCCGAAATCGGGACCGAACGAGTTCTTGGGCAACGGACTCAGCAGTTGCGCCACGCCACGCACCGCGGTCAATGTCCCGAGGGTCGTGATGAAGGAACTGAATCCGCACACGCAGACCAGCACCGCGTTGAATAGCCCGACGCAGGTGCCCGCGAGGACAGCGAGCAGGACCGCCACGGGCGGCGACCCCTGCGCGCCGTTCATGACCATCCCCGCGACGACGCCGCCGAGCGCCAGGGTCGACCCGACCGAGAGGTCGATATATCCGGCGATGACGAGCATGGCGCACGGGATGGCGACGATCGCAATGATCGCGCCGTCGATGAGGATCCCGCGCATGTTCTGCCAGGAGAGCAGGCTCCCCGTGCCGAGCTGAACGGCCACCACGATGACGAGCAGCAGGACGAGGAGGGGGTTCTTGAGGAGGAAGTCGACGATTCGACGGGAAAGGTGGGAGGGCATGAGTTCTCCGGGGGCGGCGTCAGGCCGCAGTGGCGGCGTCGGGGTGGATGGCACGGAGGAGCTCGTCGGTCGAGGTGGCGGCCACATCGATCTCATCGACGATCCGGCCCTTCACCATCACCAGACAGCGATGGGCGAGCTCCATGACTTCTTCTGGCTCGTTCGTCGCGACGAGAACTGCCAAGCCCTGCCGCTCGGCGAGCTCGGCGATAACGCGGTAAATCTCGTGGCGGGCGCCGACGTCGACGCCCTGGGTGGGGTCGTCGAGCAGCAGGACACGAATCCCCGAGAGGGCATTCACCCATCGGGCGAGCAGGATCTTCTGCTGATTTCCTCCCGAGAAGCGCCCTGCGGGAAGGGACGGGGCATGCGGGCGCAGCGACAGCAGTTCTCCGATGGCGTCGAAGACGGATCTCTCGCGCTGCACATTGCGCATGCCGACTCGTGACGTCTTCGACATCGACGCGATGAGCGTGTTCTCGATCGCCGGGAGCGAGGCGAAGAGCCCTTCCTTCTGGCGATCGCCCGGAACGAGGGCGACACCGTGCGCGAGGGCGCTCGCCGGCGAGACGATGCGAACCGATTGCCCGTCGACACGCATGTCACCCCCCGACCGCTCGAGTCGCCCGAAGAGCGTGTTGAGCAGGCGGGATCGCCCTGCGCCCATGAGGCCGTAGAGAGCGACCACCTCCCCCGCCGCAATCGTCACGGACACCGGTGTCAGACCCGGCGAGGCCACATCGACCAGCTCGAAGCGCGGGCCGACATCCGCGCTCGGTCGACTGCGGCGATGGGCCGGACCCGCACCATCGCTGATGACGGAGACGAGCCTCTGCTTGTCTGCGGCGGGCGACCACGGGGCGTGGAAGACGGTGCGCCCGTTGCGCAGCACGGTGACCTGGTCGGCAAGTTTGGCGACCTCCCCCAGCAAATGGGTGACGTAGAGGATCGCCATGCCCTGGTGGCGCAAATCCAGGATCAACTCGCCCAGGCGATCCGCCTCGGCGACCGAGAGTGCTGCGGTCGGCTCATCCAGCACGAGCAGCTTCGCGTCGCGCTGCAGCGCTTTCGCGATCTCGACCAGTTGGCGCTGCCCGATCGACAGGTCGCGCACGAGGGTATCTGGGGCGGCGATGCTGCCGACACGGGCGAGAGCCGCCCGTGTCCGGCGATGCTGCTCGCGCTTGTCGAGGGCGACGCCGGCGCGGGTGATCTCCTGACCGAGGAACAGGTTGTCCGCAACGCTCAGCCCCTCGATCAGACTGAGGTGCTGGTAGATGACCGCGATCCCGCGTGAGATGGACTCGCGGGGGTCGTACCGCTGGATGGGCTCGCCATCGATGTCGATCGCACCCGACGAAGGGGCCGTGCCCCCACCCAAGCAGCGGATGAGCGTCGATTTTCCCGCCCCGTTATGCCCGAGGAGGGCATGGATCTCGCCGGAACGTATCTCCAACGAGACATCGTCGATGGCCAGGGTCGCGCCGTAGCGCTTCGTGAGGTTTCGAACCGTGACTGTCACGCGATGTCCTTCTTCGTGGGCGAGTGGTGACGGGTGCGGGCACGCGATGCGCCCCGCACCCGCCTGGGTCAGCCGCCGAGCTGGGCGATGTAGTCGTCCAGCTCGGGATTCTCCGCGGTCACCAGAACCACGGGCAGGTCGACGCTCGCGTCCTCGACACCCTTACCGAGTTCGATCGGGATATCGATGACGTAGCCGACCAGTTCGAGCAGCGAGAAGTAGGTCAGGGCGCGGACGAACTCCCCGTCGCGCATCGCCTTCATCAAGGTCACATTGGGATCGAGACCCCCGACGAACGTCTGCGCGTCCTTCGGGTCGCGGCCGGCCGCGAGGAGCGCCTGATAGGCCCCCTGTGCCGCGTCGCCCGACGCCGTCAGAATGATGTTGACGTCGGGATGCTGCGCCAGAACGCCGTTCGCAACCGTGAGCGCGTCGTCCGGTGTCACCGCCTGCTGCTGGGCGACGACCTCGATGTCGGCGCCCGACGCCTTCAGACCGTCCTCGAGACCCTTCGTGCGTTCCTGTCCGATCTGGATCGATTGGTCCTCGATGATGAGCACCTTGGCCGTGCCGTCGATGTTCTCGCTCGCCCATTCCCCGGCGTACTGGCCGAGCTGCATGCCCGAGTCGTAGAAGCTGAACTGCAGCGTGGCGTCCTGGTTCTCGAGGTCTCCCCCATAGGTCACCCAGTACTTGCCCGCATCCTGGTACGCCTTCGCGATGCTCTCCAGGCTCGCCGGGTCGGCCGGGAACGAGACCACCGCATCGACGTCGCTGTTGAGGTAGGTGTTGAGGTTCGTCACCTGCTTGCCGAGGTCCATGTCGTCGTTGGTGAATTCGATCTCGACGCCCATCTCGGCAGCGCGCGCCTCGATTGCGGGGACCATGATCGAGTACACCGGCAACGCGGTGAACGGATAGTCGAAGAGGATCTTCGAGACCTCGCCCCGGGCCTGCGGGGCCGCGCTCGTCGGGGTGTCCGCCGTCGTTCCGCATGCGCTCAGTGCCAGCGCGGCTACGCTGAGTCCGGCGATCGCGGGGATGAACCTTCTGCGTGTCATGGTGGTGCTCCTTTTGCTGTGTTGTTCGGGTTAGTGCGCTGTGTGGACGAGACGACCTTCGAACCACGTCTCGAGGACGCGGGTACGCGCGACCGACTCGGGAGCAACGGAGAAGGGGTCCTGGTCGACGAGGATGAAATCCGCCGACTTGCCCGGCTCGAGCGATCCCGTCACGTCGTCGATGCCGAGAGCACGTGCCCCGTTGATCGTGAAGACTTCAAGGGCCTCCCGCAGGCTGATCGCCTGTTCGGGCCAGAGCGTCCCCTCGTGGGAACCCGAGGGATCCGCACGGGTCACGAGGCCCTGTATCCCCACCCAGGGATCCGGGATCTCGCTGACGGGCCAGTCGGACCCGCCGGCGACCAACACGCCTCGATCGAGGAGGTCGCGGTTGGGATGCATGTGCGCAGCACGTTCGGCGGGGAGAACCTCGGCGATCGAGTCCGGGATGACCCCGGGGAACCACAGGTACGGCGAGATGTCGGCCGTCACTCGCAGCGCAGCGAGGCGGGGGCGATCGGCCGGATCGATGAACTGCCCATGCGCGATCTGGAATCGGGTCTCCGTGAATCCCTCCGCGCGCAGGGCCTCGACCGCGTCGAGGAAGACGCGAACGGAGAGATCGCCCGTGCAGTGCACCTTCGCGCCCAGCCCGCGCGCGGAAGAGGCGCGGAGGGCGTCGAGCAGCTGCGCGGGGTCGAACACGGGCGTGCCGTGGAAGTGGTCGCCGTGCGTCTCGTCGGGCACGTAGGGCTCGAGAAATGCCGCTGTGCGAGTCGGTGGCACACCGTCGAGGAAGATCTTGACGAAGTCGGGGCGATGACGCCGCGTGCGGTATTGCTCGGACTGGTCGAGAAGCTCCTCCCCGACCGGCGAAGAGCCGAAGATGGGGTCGGCCACGAACATGCTGGTGACCACGTTCGCGTTCAACTCCCCCGCGTTGTCCAGATCGTGAAGGGCACGGAGCGCGTCGAGCGAGACGCCGGCATCCTGGAAGGCGGTCACGCCGAACGAGTTGAGGATCGCGACGGCACGAGCTGATGCGTCCCGCAGATTCCTGAGCGTGAGGACGCGGTCACGGGCGACGGCCTCCGCGACCGCGATGCCGGCCGTCTCGAAGAGCAGGCCGGTCAGCCGGCCGGAGCGCACGTCGCGCACGATCGTTCCCCCGACGGGATCGACCGTCGCGGGCGTGATCCCCGCAAGCTCCAGGGCACGCGAATTCACCAGGCGGTTGTGGTGGCTGTCGTCGCTCAGGGCGAGGGGATGTCCCTTCGAGGCCGCGTCCAGCTCGGCGAGCGTGACGTCCGTGCTGAAGAGCGGCACCAGGGTGGATCCCCAACTGCCGCCCAGGATCCATTCGTCCGGTCCGAGGCGGTCGGCCTGGTCGGAGACGATCTGCAGCAGTTCGGCGACGGTCGTCGTGGGCGCGAAATTCACCTCGAAGAGATCCGTGATCCCCGCGGCGAGGTGATGATTGTGGACGTCGACGAAGCCGGGGAGCACGGTCGCACCGAGCGCATCGCGATGCGATGTGTCGGGTCCCCCGAACGCCGCCGCCTCGTCCTCTGTTCCGACGCACAGCACTCGCCCGTCCCCGATGGCGATGGCCGTCGCGCCGGACGTGTCGCCCGCGAGCGGGTGAACCGTCGCGTTCGTGATGATGAGCTCGGCCGTCGAAGCCATCCGTACCTCCAGGTGCGCGGGTGATGTACCGGAGAGGCTGGCAGAGCGGGCGGCCTCGGGACTCTGCTTTCCGTGCGCAGCGATTGACTTTCCATGCAGGACGCGCCGCCGGCGTTTGCCCCGGCTCGCCGTACGCGGTTCATTCGACTCATGGCATCGCTCAGCACCCCCACTCTTCGGCCCGCCTTCGAGATCGTGGCGAACGTCGACCCCTTCCTGCGCGTCGCGGAGGACCTGTCCGAGCACCTCGACTTCATCCCGATCACCTCGGGCACGGTGAGGGGCGACGTCGTCGGCGAGCTCGTCCCGGGCGGCGGCGACTGGTGCCGCACGCGGATCGCGGACGACTCGTACCGCCTGGAAGCGCGCTATCTCTTTCGTGCATCGTCGGGCGCCGTCGTGGACGTCGTGAACACCGGGATACTGCGGCATCTGCCCCGGGGCACCGGGGGGCCGTCCGAGATGGGTTACTTCATCACCGCGCCGGTGTTCCGGACCGCTGACCCCGACCTCGCCTGGCTGACACGCTCGGTCTTCGTCGGGCGCGCTGTCTCGGCAGCGGCGAGCACCACGATCTCGGTGTTCGAGGTCGTGGTCTGATCCGGGCTGCTACAGGCCAGCTCGAGCGAACGCGATCGTCGGCACATCGACGGTCGTCGAGCCGCCATCCACCGCCAGCACCGCACCCGAGACGTACGAGGCATCGGGCGAGACGAGAAAGCGGATGACACTCGCGACCTCTGCGGGTCGGGCGGCGCGGGCCAGGGGAACGTCCCGCGTCACTGTCGCGTAAGCCGCCTCGCGGTCGGCGAGGCCCGCGGCGGACGCGAACTCATCCATCTCCGCATCGGCCATCGGAGTGCGCACCCAGCCCGGGCAAATCGCATTGGCACGCACACCGTGGGCTCCATAGTCCCGCGCGACCGAACGCATCAGTCCGATCAACGCGTGCTTTGTCGTCGTGTACCCGACGGTGCTCGGGCCAGCCGCGAGGCCGGCGAGCGACGACACCACAACGAGCGAGCCGCGCGCCGCGACCAGCGCCCCGATCGCCTCGCGAGCCATCACGAACGCCGACGACAGGTTGGCGCGGATGCTTGCCTCCCAGCCTGCATCGTCCGTCTCCGCCAGAGCCGCGAAGCCGTGCCCACCGGCGTTCGCGACAACCGCATCCAATCGCCCGAAGCGCGCGACGGTGTCGGCTATGGCAGCAGCGGCCTGCGCGGTGTCGGCCGCATCGGCGACGACGTAAGCGGCCCCCGTGCGGTCGGCGATGTCGCGAAGAGGCCCTTCGCGCCGACCGACGACGACGACGCGGGCACCATCGGCCGCGAGTCGCGCGGCGGTCGCGGCCCCGATGCCCGTGCCTCCGCCCGTGATGAGCACCACCGAGTCATCGATCGCGCGCGTCATGCGCCCACCGCCTGTGTGGAGTTCCGATCCGCGTGCAACCCGTTCAAGAGAGAACCCATCGCAGCGACATACCGCTGCGCAGCCTGCGGATCGCGGGATGCCTCGATCCCGGCATCCCGCAGCGAGCTTGTGAGCAGCGTCGCGATCGCGTCGACATCGAGGGCGCGAGCGAGATCGCCCGCGTCGACGGCGCGACTCAGTTCGTCCCGGATCGCCTCGAACGTGCCCTGTGAACCAATACCCCTCCCCGAACGCATGCCCATCAGATGCGGACCCGACACGTTGTAGAAGTGGCCGATGTGCGCGCGGGATGAGTAAGCGATGAGGGCGTCCGCGTACGCGAGTATGCGATCGCGCCACGTCGTCGCCACCATCGCGTCCTGTTGGGCCAGCGTCAGGACCTCGCGGCCCGCCGTTTCGTAGGCCGCGCGCAGCAGCCCGTCCCGCCCCTCAGGGAAATGCGTGTAGAGAGTGGAACGCGACGTTCCGGCCTCGGAGAGGATTCGCTCGATGCTCGCCTGGTCGACGCCGATCTCGGCGATGACGGCAAGCACCGCCGCAATGAGGTCTTCGCGCGCCCTTTGCTGCTGCCGCAACTTCAACGTCGATGCTGCCATCGGGGTCGTCCCCTTCGCGTTCAAGAACCAGAATCTCGTTCTGGAAAAGTGAATCAGAGTATGCGACAGTGGTCAAGAGTCGCCCCAGAAGCGCCGGACTCACTGAAGAAAGGACGGCCCGTGGAGACGATCATCGCCGATGCACTCGCCCGCGACGCTCTCGCGCATTTCGGGCTCGAGCACTACTCGCGAGTCACGTTCGTGAAGTATCGCGAGAACCACGTCTATCGCGCAGAGTCCGCTGCGGGCGACGCTGTGGCGGTTCGCCTTCACCGCCCCGGATACCGCTCGGACGCCGAGATCCTGAGCGAGCTGCGATACGTCCAGCGACTCGCCGAAGCGGGACTCTCGGTCCCGCGCATGTTGTGCGCGCTGGACGGAACGCTCTTGTGCGTCGTCACCCGCGGTGAGCACACACGACGCGCGTCCGTTCAGGCCTGGATCCCCAACGCCCAGCCGTCCGGCGATGTCGAGCGGGCTTTCACGGGCATCGACAAACCCGACGACGCCCTCTTTCTCGCGATAGGGCAGCTGCTCGGCGAGCTCCACAGCGCGGGGCAACGCCTGGGGATGCCGCCCGAGTTCACGCGAGCGCCCTGGGACGCGGATGCGCTGGCGGGGCCGACACCGCTGTGGGGCGACCCGCGCGCGTTGCGTTCGCTGTCTTCCGAAGACGCGCGGCATATCTCCTCCGCGATGACTCGTCTGCACGCGACTCTCAACGCCGCGCCCACCGATTCCGCCGTATACGGGGTCGTGCACGCCGACGCCACTCCCGAGAACGTCATGGTCGGCGAGGATCGACTGACGCTGATCGACTTCGACGACTTCGGCACCGGTTGGTTCGCGTTCGATGTGGTCACGCCCCTGTTCTTCTACACTCACCATCCGCGATACGCGGAGTACGAGGCCGCGCTCCTTCGCGGCTACGAGCAGCGTCGCCCGTTGCGTCCCGACGAGAAGGATTTGTGGGAAGCGCTCCTTCTCGCCCGCGGGCTGACATACCTCGGGTGGGCGTCGGATCGACCCGGCGATCCCGCCGCCACATTCATCGAAGAAGCGGTGGCTCCGTGGGTCGTGCGGATGGCCGCGGCTTATGCGAACGACCGACCCATGCCCTGGAACGCGGTCTGATGGACCGCACGGAAGGAACACCCGTGAGCAACACCCTTCTCGAGCGCCGGTACGGCACGCTCGGCAAGCATTCCCCCCTGTTCTACAACGAGCCAATCCACCTCGTCCGCGGTTCCGGCGTCTGGCTCACGGCGCACGACGGCACACGCTACCTGGACGCGTACAACAACGTCCCCCACGTCGGTCACGCACACCCGCGGGTCGTCGCGGCCATGTCCGAACAGGCCGCGACCCTGAATGTCCACACCAGATACCTCAACGACCGGGTCGTGGACTATACGGAGGCGCTTCTGGCGACATTCGAGCATGCTCTGGACCGCGTCTTCCTCGTCAACAGCGGCTCCGAGGCGAACGACCTGGCTTTCCGCATCGCGACCCAGCACACGGCGGCTCGCGGCATACTCGTCACCGATTTCAGCTATCACGGCAACACGAGCGCGCTCGCCGCCGTCACGACCGGCCTCACGGCGCACGAGGGGCTGGGCGCGCATGTCAGGACCTTCCATGTGCCGGATCTGGACGACCGTGCACAGGCGGGCCGCGACGAGGCGGAGGTGCTCGACGAGGCGCTGGCCGACGTGGACCGCGCACTCGCCTCCCTCCAGGAGGACGGCTATGGCGTCGCGGCCGTGATTCTGGAGACGCTCTTCTCGACCGAAGGCCTCCCCCGAGTCCCCGACGGGTACGTCAGCGGCATCGCCGAGCGGGTGCGGAGGGCGGGAGGCCTCGTTATCGCCGACGAGGTGCAGGCCGGTCTCGGGCGCGTCGGAAGCCACTTCTGGGGCTACCAACGCCACGGCCTCATGCCCGACCTGGTCACACTCGGCAAACCGCTCGGCAACGGCCACCCTCTCGCGGCCGTCGTGACGACCGACGCGCTGATGGAGCAGTTCGGCGCGCGCAACATGTACTTCAACACGTTCGGCGGCACCCCCGTCTCGGCAGCGATCGGCGAGGCGGTGCTGCGAATCATCGCCGACGAGCGGCTGATGGACCGTAGCGAGCGGCTCGGACGTCTCATCAGGGAGCGACTGGAGACGGTCGTGGAAAGCAGGCCGCGCCTCGGCCCGGTCAAGGGCGCGGGCCTGTTCTTCGGCTTCGGTATCTTCGCCGACGACGAGCGTCGCGAGCCCGACCCCGCGACCACGAAGCGGCTGGTCGAGGCGGTGAAAGCACGCGGCGTGCTGATCAGCCGCATCGGCCCGACCGACTCCGTACTGAAAATCCGGCCCCCGCTGGCGCTCACGGAGGCGGAGCTTCCCATACTGCTCGACGCTCTCGAATCGGCGATCGATGAGGTCCTGCCACGGTCCGGGTCGTAGCGACGCGCGCGCCATAGGCGCCCAGTACCTGCGGTGGTAGCGTAGCGCGAATAATATACGATCCGCCCGCCCGAAGTGGCCTGATCGAATACGAATCCGCCTTTCCCGCTCACTACGAGGTGCGCATGTCAGAAACGGTTATCGGTGACGCTGTCCAGCAGGGGCGCGAGACGCTGGATTTCAGCGCCTACCGCGCGCTGGTGTCTCAGTCGGTCGTCCCCCTCGAGCTATTCTCGAACACCCCGGA
>Ga0247741_1001260_pt1 | contig 14089 bp, 9 predicted proteins | sample UWRJL213509R2_FD_180945 | JGI IMG/M metagenome (GOLD analysis project Ga0247741, IMG submission 180945) | Plant litter microbial communities from Arlington Agricultural Research Station in Wisconsin, United States - UWRJ-L213-509R-2 | ecosystem: Environmental > Terrestrial > Plant litter >... | reverse complement strand
TACGGCGCTGATCCTGCAGGCGGTACCGCTGGTATGGTTACCTGGTGGCAGTACTAAGTTTTTATTACTGCATAAATTATTTCATTTAAAAGGAGAATTATTATGAATATTCAAAAATTATTTCCATCGTTACTTGCTGTTGTTATGGGTTCGGGATTTATTACAAGCGGCGCGCAAGCTGCGGTAAAAACTGATGGCCTCGCTGTGTATAATTTTCAGCGCACAGAAACAGCAACACTCGATACAACAAAGTCTTACTTGAAGCAATTCCTGTCTGTAGAAGCGGATAGGTTGGAAATTCCAGATACTAAAATTGTTCGTTATGTTTCATCGCGTGATCCAAATACAACCTTTGAACATAATGTCGTAACAGGTGATGTAAGTTTCAATCGTAACTTTAGTCGTTATGTGGGCAGTTTCGTTCCAACACTTCCTACAGCGGATTCAGCCGTAAAATATGCCAATTTATTTCTTGAACAAAATAAATTGTCACCTGCGAATCCCGAAGAATTGAAAGTTGCACACGTCGGTGGTTTGCGTACAACGTCAATACTTTCCACCGGTAAACCGGGGCCTGTGGTTGACAAGTTGGTTACGATTACTTTCGCAAGAGAGTTGAATGGATTGCCGGTGATCGGTGCTGGCTCTAAGCTGGTAGTGAATATTGGTGACAAAGGCGAAGTGATTGGTGTTACGCGCCGCTGGAGAGAACTGGATAAACCAACCCGTTTGGATTCCAGCGAAATTCTTAGCGAGAAAGAAGCATTAGAATTGTCAAATCGACAAATCCTGAGCGAGTTCGGTGAAAAATCTCGCGCAGAAGTTTTGCAAACACAAATTGCTTATTTCGATAACAACGGCGAAACAATCCAACCGGTATTTGCATTCCAAACCAAAGTGCAATTGGCAGATCAGAAATTGCCACCAGTTGAATATATCAGCGTGATTCCTGCGATGAGAAAACCCATCGAGAATCTAAACCTGACACAACTTGATCCAGCCGCGTTAAAAGCAATTCAATCAGGCAGAGGCACTATTCCCAGCGAGTCTGATAGAACATCTGACTAATTAATTAGTTCGATTGCAAAAAAGCCACCTTGGGTTTCCCTGACCCAAGGTGGCTTTTTGTTATTGGCGACTGAAAATTTTAGCTGGTATTTATTAGTTAGCAGCTAGTATTTTATGATTCCAAATTTTTTCGACCGCGAAGATTATGTTCATGAAAAAGTCTAAATAACCTATCTACAGTTTCTTATCTTTCAAAACTTTTAGTAGATGGGTCCTTTTTTAAAATTTTCACTTTACATGCTTCATCTACTGAAACTTCATAAGTAAATTTGTCAATCCTTTCTTCTTGCGGTATAGATACTGAGTAGACATTTGTGCGAATTTGTTTAATTTCGGAAATTCCCCCTCCTCCTACTTCTGAGTAAGAAGAATCAAGATCGCTCAATATTACCTCAATAGCTGCTTTTGATTTTTTAATTGAAGTCATTTTACATTCCAGCCTTTTTGAGTTTTTCGCATTCGAGCCAATTTGCTTATCATCAGCTGAACAACTTGGGACTATAACTTGCATCATTAACAAAATTATTGATAATTTTTGTACATAAATTTTTTTTAAAAAACTCATACTAATCAACTCTTTAAATTATTTGGATCTGGAAGTTATTAATAGATTAGAATCAACTTCTGATTGTGTGCTGGGGTAATAGTGTTTACGCTTGCCATCCAGTCTGTGCTCAGCAGAATATTCGATTTTCCAGATATTTCAATAAGTGTTCTTCCTGTTAAGTATTCTTAAACGCTGACCATTTATAACATTGCATTTCAACGGCTTGCACAGTATCTTTCCATACCCCGTAGATAAAATTAACATTTTTTTGCACCTACTTAATTTTTTTAAGTATCTCAGTTGATTCGAACATTTCGGTAGGTTATCTGGAGTTTTAATGATTATCAGAGCGTGCGTAACAAAAGATATCCCCGCAATTTGCGAAATTTATAACTACTACATCGCAAATACCCTTGTTACTTTCGAAGAAAATTTAATAAATCATTCAGATATGTCTGAACGCATCAATGCTTACACAAAAACCTATCCATGGTTCGTCTGTGAAGTTGACGGTGTGGTAGTGGGATACGCTTATGCAACCAAATGGAAAGAGCGCACTGCCTACAAAAATTCTGTCGAGACTACTGTATATCTTGAACATACACAGAGCGGTAAAGGCTATGGCAAGGCACTTTATTCTGCCCTGTTGAAGTCACTAGAAAATATCGGCTGCCATGTTGTGTTGGGTGGAATTGCTTTGCCTAATGAATCAAGTGTTGGCCTGCATGAATATTTTGGTTTTAAAAAAGTCGCTCATTTCTCTGAGGTCGGTTTTAAGCTTGGGCGATGGGTGGATGTAGGGTATTGGCAGAAAATAATTAGTTAATGATTGCCCAAGATACAGTATATGAAAGCAACTATTTGGTAGGGCGTAATGACCGAAAACTTTACCCAGGAAAACTCAAAAAAAATCTACATTTCTCGTATTAATCGCGTTATCGACTATATCAAGGCGAATCTCGATGGTGATCTTTCTCTTGATCGGCTTGCTGATGTAGCACATTTTTCAAAGTTTTATTTTCATAGAGTATTCAAAGCTGTTGCGGGTGAAAATATAAATGGATTTGTCAGCAGGATGCGTATTGAAAGGTCTGCTTTTAAACTTATTTATAATTCTTCGTTATCTATTACCTCCATTGCCTATGATGCCGGGTTTTCAAGCCCTTCAGTTTTTTCGCGCGAATTTAAGTCTCGTTATGCCGTATCGCCTACACATTGGCGTAGGTTAAAGTTAAATCAAAGTAGCAAGATTTGCACAGTGCATAGCAATGCGTGCAAAGAAGTGTCGTCATTCAAAATGTATATTGATTCTTCCAAGCAAACACCATTTTGGGGAATTGAAATGCAAAATCAGAAATCACTCGATGTTGAAGTGCGGTCCATGCCGGAAATAGATATTGCTTACGTGAGGCATAACGGTCACTACAACCCGCACGATATAATTTTATTTCAGTCATTGTTTGCGAAGTTGATGACTTGGGCGGTGCCACGGAATTTATTTAATCCGCCCATTACTAAAGCCATGACAATATTCAGTAGCGGCCACCCCGATACGACACAGCCGGAAAATTTAAGTGTGGATGTTTGCATTAGCATTGAAAAAAATACACAAATAAATGGCGAAATTGGTAAGCGCGTAATTCCCGAGGGGCAATATGCTGTATTGGCTGTTACGGGAACTTTAGTGGAGTGTGGCGAAGCTTGGAATTTACTTTTTAATAGTTGGTTGCCCGTCAGTGGTTACCAACCAAGCGATGGTGCTTACTATATTAATCACTTGAATGACCCTGGCCAGCATCCACAAAATTTGCACAGTGTAGAAATGTATTTGCCGGTTAAGCCGCTGTAACATTATAAAAATTTTCGCCATCAAATTTGGTGAAATTATTTTTGAATTTTTTCTAGATATTGAAAATCATGGAATGAGGATAAGAGTCCGTTTTTCCTCACTCCTGATTGAGATAACCATTTTTATTTCTGTTTGAATCGGTTTTAAATTCAAGACGTGAATTTATTTTACTTATCTCAATTAAATTTACCGCTAAGTTGTAATTTTATCTGACGCGGAATGCCGACCACATAGGTGTCCCAAGTGGCATAACCCGTATCGGTATCCAACGCGCTGCTCACAATCAAACTTAAATCCGCAGTCCCGTCGTTACGGCCGATGCCGATTGATAGATCGAGTAATCCGTAAGCGTCTACTTCAGAAAAGCGTGAGAGTGTTGTGCTGGCGTTGAAGCGGCTGGTGTAGTTGTAGTTTGCTCCCACGTGAAACGCTTTTTCCTGCAGCACTGGCAATGTATAACCAACATATAAATTACCGGTAAGTTTGGCGCTGCCGGGTAGGGCTTTGCCCGTGGCATCGTAGTAGGCGATGTTGGTGCCGCCCAACTCTGGTGGTTTAGCGAGATATTTAAAGTCTTTATATTTTGCGTCAATGTAGGCTCCGGAAAAGCGCACATCCAATCCACGAATACCGGTGTAAGCGATGTCGAGTTCGATACCTTTTGTTTGCACTTTAGGTACGCTGCCTAAGCCCTGAGTGTAGGCCAAATCACCATTGTTATTGGCGATGGTTAGCGCTTCGTCATAAACGAGAATGTCCTGAATATAGTCGGTGATGTCCTGCTGAAAACCGGTGATGCTTAGTGCAAGTGAATTGTCGAGCAGTTCAGACTTGAGACCAATCTCGTAAGAATTACTTTTCTCTTCGTTGGATTTGAATGACGTACCGCCTGCTACAGTGGCGCCGAGAATTTGCGTGATGCCCGCTTTTTCGCCGTGCTTCCATGCAGCAAATACTGTGTGATCCTCATTAAGTTTGTAGCTCGCACTGACTTCGCCGCTTGGTAGAGTTTTTTCAAAAGGTTCAGACCAAGCGCGTTTGGACAACCCGCCAAGACGCGACGTGCGAACGGCTTTGGCATCGGCAACCTGACGTTTTTGTGCTGCCGTTAACTGGCCGTAAGATGCAGCTCCGAAATATTTTTTGGCGACGGAATCGGCGAGCGCAAGTTGTGTTGTGTCGTTAGTGAAATCGGGGCTCTGCAATTCACCGAGCGCAGTGTTGTAAAAACCGCCGAGCCAGACATCGTTAATAAATGCGGGATTTAATTCGGTGCCGTAACCCTCGTTTAAAATTACGCGATCGCCGTAGGATTCTCGTTTCTCTCTGGATAAACGCAAACCGGTATTAATAGTAAGTGCGTCGGTCGCCTTCCATTCCAAATTAGTGAATACCGCCGCATTGTCTTTAACGGGATTTGTGTTGCTACTCACGATAAGTCGATCAGCAGAATTTCGCAAAAGTAATTGTCCGCTTGCTGTTGCATCGAGGCGAGTGTATTGCGCTTGAGTTGCGTACCAGGCACCGGCATCTGAGCCGAAATTTGCGGAGGTCCATCGTTCTGGAAAACGAAGTCCATCCGCGTATGCCCCGTATTGCAATGTCAAAGAATCGGTAAAGTGAGTCACTAAATTAAACTCCTGGCTAATTTGTTGATACCAGGTCCGACCTGAGCCGGGGTTGCGGCCGATATCAAATGGTGTAGTCGGAGTAGCCGTGCCCGATTGAAAATCGTAAACGCGATAAGCGGTAATGGATGAAATTTCGGTGTTACCCAATTTCCAGTCCACCACTAAACTACCGCCGTAAACATCATTGAAATTGAGCCGCTCGCCGATACGATTAAATTTGTCGGATACAAAATCGTCGTAGTTGTAAGCCGCCTCTTGCTGAAACCAGCGGCGGTTTACTCGTGTCAATGATGAGGTGCTAGCGTTAACCGGTATTGGCTGACCCTTAGCGTCGAGCGAATCATAGAAAGCGGGTGGTGTGCGGTTGTAATAGAAGCCATTATCCGGAACTTCTTCGCGGCGCGAAAAATCCAAACTCAAGCGAGCGCTGAGATTTTCAATTGGAGTTAGCAGCAGTTGCGCTCGCCCATAAGTCTGATCCAGCGCGCCGTACCCGATTCGGGGATCATAAACATTTTGCCAGGGGCCATCGCTTTCTTCTTTCAAAAAAGAAATCCGATAAGCGAGCAAGTCGTCAATTAACGGGCCTGTGGCCGTCGCACTAGCGGAAATATTTTTGTATTGCCCGTATCCCAAAGACGCATAAGAATCAGGCGTAAACTCCGGCTTTTTGGTAGCGATATTAATTTGCCCAACGCTGTAGTTTTTACCACCGTGTGTGCCTTGTGTGCCGCGCGTGGCGTTAACACTTTCCAAATCGAAAAAAGGTATTGCCGTTGCCAAACCACTCAACCCATAGCTCACGCCGTCTACCGTAACGCCAACACTTGGATCAAGAGGGCCAGTGCCTGCAGTCCAGCCGACGCCTCTAAGGAGAAAGCTGGATGTTTGCACGCCGGTGCGGTGGCTCTGCTTTACGCCGCCCAAGCGCGGCAGAATAGAATCGATGCTGGAAATTTTAAATTCATTAAGTTCTTCGCCGCTGATAACAGAAATGGATTGCGCCACCTCTTTAAAATCCTGAATTGGCGCCTCGCGCAGGCCGCTCACAACTACAGTTTCTATACCTGCAACATTACTGACAACATTTGAATTATTTATTGCTGCTTCATGAACTGGATTTGCGGAATGAAGTGCATCATTCTGCTCGCGCAGGCGCGCATTTTCGGCTTGTAACTCTGCAAGTGTGGGTTCGATTGCAAACGCTCCGCATGCAGCAATGCTTAAAAATACTGCCACGATTATCGATACTTGAGCTGGCGATGAACGGCGTTTTCGTAATGGATTTTTGCTAAAAGCAAACGTGAGATAGGAATAGATAATATGTCGATCACTCATTAGATTGGTCTCGGTTTAAGTTAAAAAATGCAGTCGCAGATGAACAAAAAAGTGAAATAAAGTTTCTTGCTTTTTTTATTGAAGAATTGAAGAAAATCTTGCGCGCATCTTTGAGCTTGCTTATTTGCTTCGTTCAGGGGAGGGGAATAGCAGTAAATATGCCATTGAATAAGTAGTTATTTTCGAGCAGTTATGTATTTGATTTCGTAAAGTGATGCTATTGAATTTTTAACAAAAGTCTTGTTTTAAGCACGGCTTGAAAAATATTTGCTTTTTAATAAACAATTTCAACTTTAAATTTTTATAGGCCAGCCCTAATTGATAATAGATGCTACAAATACATTGTCTTCAATGAAACAGAGGTGTTGCAAAACTGTTTTTGTTTTAGCAGAAGTTTTATGTTTTGAAATTTTTTAGCGTATTTATTACGTAGCTTGTCTGTGAGAACAGTTGAAATGATGTCTAAACAACAGTCGCGCACTAAGCAACATTTTATTTTCAACCGCACTGTTTTTTTTAGCGACATAATTAACTTGTTAATGCTGCTTTTTGGTTTTTTACTGCATCAAGAGCCACAGAAAATCCCTCGTTTGAAACAACTCTAGCGCTAAAACAACACTTGGCGCTGTGGCACATTTTTCGCTCTGCGCTTCCCGACAAAATTAAATTAACTTTTATTATTGAAAGGAAGTTGTGATGAATACTCATAAAAAATTATTAGTTCTACCAATGCGCACGAAATCCAGATTCCAATTATCGCTGTTAACAAGCGCAATACTCGCAAGCATTTCTACCTTTTCATTTAACATTGCATTTGCGGCAGATTCTTTTCAAACATTGGAAGAGGCAAACGCTGAAATTGCGCGACTACGTGCGCAGCTTCAAGCTACCGAGCAACTTGCCGGTCAATCTGCACAACAACCTTCTCAACAATCTTCCCAACAAGATACCAATCAAATTGCTGCGCTGGGTGCAGACCAAACGAAAGATCAAACAGTCGATCAGTCAATTGACCAGCTAAACGATCAAGCAACAAATCAAAATGCTGCGGAGGATGCAATTCAATTGGCTGCAACTTATCCAACGGCCGCGGGCTTTGGAAGAAGAAATGAAGTTGATGAAGTATTAGTAAAAGCACAGGCTGTTACGACTAAGCCTTTGGAGGCATTAAAAGACACGCCCATTTCCATTTCGGTAGTGTCCGGTGTTGAATTGGAAAAACAAAATATCATTAATTTTCGCGACATCATCACTCGCGTTGGCAATGTGGGCATGGGCTACAACAATCCGCAAGCGGCGAGCTTAACGATTCGCGGCGTGGGTTGGGCCTCAGGTGTTGGGCAGTTAGATCCTAGTGTGGGCACAGAAGTAGATGGTGAAGGTTATGGCACTGGTGCAATTGCAGCGTCCACAAATTTTATTGATCTTGAAAGTTTTGATGTAAGCCGTGGCCCGCAGGGAACTCAAGGTGGAAAAAATTCGAGCATCGGCCGCATTACGATTAAAACGCGCTCGCCAAGTTTTACGCCGGATGCCGAAGCATCAATTACCTTTGGTGATTTAAATACGATTCGCACACAAGTTGCGGTAGGTGGACCAGTCATTAGCGATCTTCTTGCCTGGCGCGGTACATTTTATCGTGAGCAGGCCGACGGCCAGGTTAAAAATATTAATGAGCCGAAAACCACTCTTCAAAACCGCGACCGCACGTTCGGTCGCTTGCAATTTTTATTAACGCCAACGCAAAGTTTCAGCGCTAAATTGAGTGTGGAATTTACGCCAACAATTAATGAATACGGTAGTTACGTTGCATTCCCAAGACCGACGCCAACCTATTACGACACATTCGATAAAGAAGGGCTTCCAAATAAAGTTAGTCAAGATCTCGAACAAGCAGGGCGACTCTCACGTTCATGGTTTGCACAGGAAAAAAATTACAGCATTCAAAATGATTTATTCGGAGATGAATACAACATGCTCAATCAGGCGCCGAGTAAATATAGCACTAAGGGAGCGTCGCTAAATCTGGATTGGGATATCGGCGAGTACAAAATAAGTTCGGTTAGCGCGTGGCGGGATTACTATTTTGATAATGGTATTTCCAGCGCGGGCCCAAATAGTTTATTTGATATTGATCGTTCGCCAACACCGGGCCATGTGGAATACACGCAATACAGTCAGGAATTAAAACTGAGTTCTGACAAAGGTGGATTTATTGATTACCAAACCGGTATTTATTATTTTCATAACGACATGCCCGACCGTCGCAGCCAAATTAGTTACGGCTCTGACGCTGGAGCTTATTACGCAAACACACAGCAATACACTCGACTAGATGCGGATACCAGCGGTCGTTTGTTATTAATAAGTTCATTGGATCGTTTGCGTGTAAATACCAAGGATGATATCGACAACACCAGCTTCGCCGGTTACGGAAATATTAATTTCCATTTTTCCGATGCGTTAGTATTGAATGCAGGTTTGCGTTTAACACAGGAAGATCGCTCGACAAATTCGCAACGGCTTATTGAAAATCAGGGCTTTGCGGAAGAATTAAATCCTGCATTTGTAAACAATGTGAATTTACGTGGATTTAATAGCAGTGCAATGGGCTCCCTCACTACTAATTCTGATGAACAATTAGCAGTGGCAAATCTGGTTGCAAAAAAGTATTTTAATGCGGCGAGTTACAGCGCACTTTCAGGAACGCAAAAACAGCAAGTCGCCGATGCTAAATTAATTCGCAGCGGACGCATCGGCAGTTTGTATCAGAACACCGAGGCTGAATCCTTCGAAGAACTTTTGCCTACCGCAACGCTTAGCCCGAGTTATGCTTTGAGCGATAATAACAGCGCGTATTTCACTTATCAGCACGGCGAAAAAGCCGGTATTTCGCAAGTGATCGGTGCCACCCTCAAGGGCGGTAAATCCGCGCCCGCCAAAGAAGAAGTTAGCGATAGTTACGAACTTGGTTTCAAATCTTATTTGTTTAATCGCGACCTCTACGTTGCTGCAGATATTTTTGTAACGGATATTAAAGATTATCTACAGCCCATGTACTTTGAAGATAAAGTGCAAACCCAACTCAACAACGATAACAAAATTGCGTACACCAGCGGTTTGGGTAATGTGCCTAAAGTGCGAACCAAAGGTGTAGAGCTGGACCTCACCTATAATGGAATTGAATACACCACGCTGCGTTTTGCTGGCGCCTATAATGATGCTCGCTATGTAGATTTTCCGTTCCTCGCCAAACCTCTCGAACAAGGTGGCGGAACTTCGGTGCCGTATTACGATGCCAGTGGTAAAACCTTACCTGGCGCACCTAAATTTACGTTTAACCTTAATGCCGATTACGCGCGTCCGGTATTTAGCAGCCTTGAATTTCACACTAACCTCAATTATCGCTACACCACCAGCTATAATAATGATCCGTCACTTTCGCGCTATGCTGTGGCCGACGCATACGGAATTACCAATCTTTCAATTGGCATAGGCGGGCGCGATAAATTGTTTGACGCAAGTTTGTTGGTTACAAATCTATTTGCGACTCGTTATGATTTTTACACCAACTGGAATACCTTTGCGCCAAGTTATCCACGTTGGGTAGGTGTTATGATTAGCACCAAGCTTTGATGTTAAATCTATGATGTGTATTACATTGTCTCTGACCATTCGAAGGAGACAATGTAATGTCAAAGTTTCAACTCATAATTTATTCTTCACAATTCGTATATTGTGAAGAATAAGCATGACAAAAAATATAATTTTGTTAGAACATGAGTTTCTGACTATTGTTTAATAAAGCTAATTTCAACGCATTCAAGCAGTAATCTACCACGCGTATTTTTTTCAAAAAAAATAAATTAAGTTTATTGTAAAATATACATAGGAGTTTACATGAGTAAAAAATTCTGGATTAAACGGCTTTTGCTTGCACTTGTAGTAAGTTTCGTTGTGATTTTTACTGCACAATATTTTAAGTCAAATAATCTTTCTTACTCATTTATTCAAGCCGCTTTGTGGAGTGTAATTACATCGGCAGTTTATCTTTTGGTTCTGTGGAATAAATTACGGAAAAATCCCTCCTGCGCAATAAAGTCGCAGGAAGAGAAGTCATAGAGTTTCAAAACTTTATTTGAAATGATCGCATACTCATTTGGCTAGTGAGCCTCCCCTCGCTCATTCTGAGCTTGTCGAAGGATGGTTCGACTGCTTCGCGCTCACCATGAACGGAATTTCCAAGTCTTCAGAATTTATTCTTCCTTTCATGCACAATTCGGTAAAGCGCTGGCAAAATAATTAGCGTTAGTAACGTCGATGAAATAATTCCACCAATGACCACCGTTGCTAATGGCCGTTGTACTTCCGCGCCGATTCCCGTGTTTAATGCCATAGGAATAAAGCCCAAGCTCGCCACTAATGCAGTCATAAGTACCGGGCGTAAACGTGTGAGTGCGCCTTCTACAATCGCTGGAATTAATTGCCCGCTTTCAAAATATAAATTTCTAATAAATGAAAGCATTACCAATCCATTTAGCACAGCAATACCGGAGAGTGCTATAAAGCCAACGCCTGCAGAAATGGAGAGCGGCATATCACGTAACCAAAGCGCGAGTACGCCACCGGTGAGTGCGAGTGGAACTCCGGTGAAAATAATAAGCGCATCTTTTACCGAGCGAAAAGCAATAACCAATAAACCAATAACCATTAAAAGCGTAACGGGAACTATCAAACTCAAACGTTTGCTTGCGGATTCCAATTGCTCAAAAGTACCGCCGTAATTTAACCAATATCCCGCGGGCAATTTTATTTCGTTGTTAATACGCGACTGCGCTTCCTTAACAAAACTTCCTAAATCGCGATCGCGCACGTTGGCAGTAACAACTACTAAACGTTTGCCGTTTTCGCGGCTAATTTGATTAGGTGCGCTAGCCGACATCAATTGTGCAACTTGCGATAGCGGCACAAAACCAGGCGCGGCATTGATTGGAATGGGAAGGTTTTCTAACGCGCTTATATCGCGTCGCAAATTTTCGGGTAAGCGAACAACTAATTCAAAACGACGGTCACCCTCAAATAATAAGCCTGCGTTCTCGCCCGCAATGGCAGTGGCGACAACATCTTGCACGTCCGCAATACTCAAACCATGGCTGGCCAGTTCCGCACGATTGGGAATAATCGATAGCGTCGGCAAACCAGTAACTTGCTCAACGCGCACATCGCTTGCGCCCGGAATTGTTTCTAATAATTCGCTAATTTGATTTGCAGACGCAAACATTTGATCGAGATCATCGCCAACAACTTTAATCCCAAGATCAGAACGCACACCGGAAATTAATTCGTTAAAACGCATTTCTATCGGTTGTGTAAATTCGTAGTTATTTCCGGGGATTTTTTTTACTGCCTCCTCTAATGCGTTTACCAAATCTGCTTTAGTGCGATTTGGATTCGGCCACTGATCGCGTGGTTTAAGCATTACAAAATTATCAGCCACGCTTGGGGGCATAGGGTCCGTCGCGATTTCCGCGGTACCAAGTTTGGCAAACACTTTATCCACTTCGGGAAATTGCTTAATACGCGTTTCCAATATTTTTTGCATACTCACTGCCTGCTCGAGGCTGGTGCCGGGGATTCGCAATGCGTGTAGCGCTATGTCACCTTCATCTAACTTTGGAATAAATTCCGAACCCAATGTTGTGGCTAGCCATGAACAGACAAAAACAAAAATAATGGCACCGGATACTAACCACCAGCGAAGTTTGAGCGCAGATTCCAATAATGGGCGATAGGTATTTTTGGCGGCGAGCACAAAAACATTTTCGTGCTCCGCAATTTTTTTATTGATGACTAACGCAATCGCTGCAGGAATAAACGTGACAGATAAAATTAAGGCAGCGATAAGCGCAACCACAACGGTAACTGCCATGGGGTGAAACATTTTTCCTTCTACACCCGTGAGCGTAAAAATGGGCAAGTAAACTAGAGTAATAATTCCTACCCCAAATAAACTTGGGCGAATAACTTCGTTGGTAGCGCTATAGGCTAAATCAAGGCGCTCTTTAAGTGGCAAGATTCCGCCTTGTGCGCGTTGCGCTTCAGCTAATCGACGAATGGTATTTTCAACAATGATTACCGCACCATCCACAATCAAACCAAAATCCAAAGCGCCTAAACTCATTAAATTTGCGGATACCCCCAGCTGTAGCATGCCGGTTATTGTCATTAACATCGTGATAGGTATGACGGCGGCAGTGATCAGTGCTGCGCGTAAATTACCGAGCAAAACAAAGAGCACAATGATGACCAGGAGCGCACCTTCAAGCAGATTTTTTTGTACAGTGGAAATTGTTTTATCCACTAATGTAGTGCGATTGTAAACGGCAGTGGCTGTTACGCCTTGAGGTAGGGAATGATTTATTTTTTCCAACGCAATCGCTAAATCACGTGAAACATTGCGCGAGTTTTCGCCCATTAACATCATGGCGGTACCGAGCACTGTTTCCTGACCATTTTGTGTGGCGGCACCCGTGCGCAATTCTTTTCCAATCGCAACTTGTGCAATATCTTTCACACGAACCGCAACTTCTTTGTTATTGCTAACAACGACCTGCTCAATATCTTCAATTGTTTCTAATTGTCCCGTGGTACGAATTAGCCATTGTTGGCCACGACTTTCAATGTAACCTGCACCACGATTTTGGTTGTTGCGTGCCAGTGCCGAACGGACATTCTCCATAGTTAAGTTGTAAGCCAATAGTTTTATGGGGTCGGGCGTAATGTGATACTGCTTCGCATAACCACCAATACTATTAATTTCAGTTACGCCTTTCACCAACACTAACTGTGGGCGAATAATCCAATCCTGAATTTCTCGCAATGCTGTTGCATCAAACGGCGTGCCGTCATTTTGTTTTGCATCGGCTTGTGCGGTAACGGTATACATAAAAATTTCACCGAGCCCCGTTGCAATTGGGCCCATGGTGGGTTCGAGACCGGTAGGCAATTTACTTTTTATGGTGGTAAGGCGTTCGTTAATTAAATTACGCGCAAAATAAATATCAGTGCCTTCATCAAACACCAAAGTCACTTGCGATAATCCATAGCGCGACAGCGAACGTGTGTAGGATAAATGTGGTAAACCGGAAACCGCAGTTTCCACCGGCCAAGTAATTCGCTGTTCGATTTCCAGTGGTGAGTAACCTGGTGCTTCAGTATTAATTTGCACTTGCACATTGGTGATGTCGGGAACGGCATCTATAGGTAATTGTTGATAGCTCCATATTCCAAGGGAAGAAAAAATAATTACGATGCATAAAATAAATTTGCGTTGCGCAATCGCAAAACGCAATAAAAATTCAATCATGATATTTGCTCCTGTCTAGTGATCGTGGCTTGCACCGGATTTCTCCAGGTCAGCCTTGAGCAAATAACTGTTGTCAACTACGTAAATGTCACCGACATTTAAACCGCTAATCACTTCTGTAAATTGGCCGTCGGTTTTTCCTAAAGTGAGTGGACGAATTTCATAGTTGTCTCCCACTTGAATAAAGACTACTTGCCAATCGCGAAAAGGTTGCAGTGCGCGATTGTTAATTCTGAGTGCAACGGGAATTTCTGCGAGTGTAACTGTACCTTCCAAACTTTGGTTGGGCG
>Ga0247741_1001259_pt1 | contig 14098 bp, 12 predicted proteins | sample UWRJL213509R2_FD_180945 | JGI IMG/M metagenome (GOLD analysis project Ga0247741, IMG submission 180945) | Plant litter microbial communities from Arlington Agricultural Research Station in Wisconsin, United States - UWRJ-L213-509R-2 | ecosystem: Environmental > Terrestrial > Plant litter >... | reverse complement strand
CTTGAAATCGACTGATCACTCACTGGTAAAATATCTCGAAATACACACGCTCGCTGGCTCCAACCATGTATTTACGTTGTTGCACAGTCTCTCTGTACTCGGCCGGTTTGAATGGGACATACATCCTTGAGAGTTATTGTAAACTTTGAACTGCAATCCTCGCCTCAGCGCCTCTTGAACGATGGGAGGTTTAGTTACATTTTGAGCGATATATTCAAAAAATTCCTGTAGACTAAGGTGTCAGCCAGCTTCCATACCATTCCACTCATCGAAGCGGCTCACTTCATAAGTAGGCGGTACATCCACTAGGTTCGGTTGTCCACCGATCCATTTCAGTCCATTTAAAAAGAAATTTGTTTTGACTGGCTCGCCATCCTTCCCAATGATTGGATCATTTACGACCGAAGTATTGGGAGATAACTCTTCGACCAAAACACCGATCTCGATGATATCAGACCCGTTTGCGAGTAAAACCTTCCACATGTCTGCAGTGCTTTTTGCTGCACGAAGGCCAACCCAAGATGCAGTTCCATCAACTCGGAGGCGATATTTGAGCGAAATACTCTCTCGGGCTATATCTTCCTTTAAATATTGAGGAAAGGCCCCCAATGCGGAAAGAACGGCCTCCTGATCGACATCGAGGTGAGGGCATTGACAGATAACGAACCAGGACTACTGACCTCATAAGAGTGTGAAAACTGAACCAATTCCGATTCTATCTCGTTCTTTTTAGAGTCCAGCAGAGTCAATGACATTGCACGAGGGAGGTTGGTGCCGTTTCTGATCAATTTCTGCGCTCCTGCATCAAAATGTAGTCATAGAACCTTGATAGTAATCATCCGCCCATGCTCACCACCAACAGATGAGACTCTTTCATCACTGCCGTCCTGGTTCATATCGTAGTGTACGCCGATAGAAATTTCTTCGTATTTAGGGTATTATGATGATAAGAAAGAAATGTGCATCAAACATTTGAATTGAATGCAATTGTAGCCTGGCGTAGCCACTTCAAGTAGCGGTGCCTGACGTTGTCCGATAGGAGTCGGACATGCAGTTGGCCGATGGGCCGAAGCTGGCCACGTGATGTGAGGTGATCACCACCTCTAAAAAAGCGGCCGTTTCTTCGCTGGTGCCTTCAGCTCGTTCAATCCCGTAACCCGATTTTATTCCACCGATTGTAGAACCCCTCAACGATAAGACGCGGTGAAAGATCCAACATAGTGGAAAGGTTATTAGGCGTGTGATTTCCATCCACAGTACCTTGTAAAATCTTTGTTCCTCTACAAGTTGTCCGCAAGCCTGCAACGTCAACTTCCGGACCGCCTTCCTTCAACGCCCCAGCTTCGTGTAAAAGGTGAATTCAGTTCCATCATCGCCCCCTTTTCACGGTTCTGTCCCTCGGTTCTGTCTATGCCATTCTCCTTGTTCTCTTTCCAAATACTTTCGACATCAAAGCACAGGGCTGACTATGGTTATTATTGTTCACTTCACGGATAACTCATACATTGCGGGAACCTTAGCCTGGCTCAAGAGAAAATGAACTAGCCGGCTCCAAGATTGACCAGTCTCACTCAAACGACATATAGCGTGTTCGCTTGACCAGGGCACCCCTTCCTGCCGATTCCTTCATTCATTCGTTGTCCTATGTTTGTCCCGTAATTCAGCTAATCCGTCTTCCCCGATAGAATCGAGCTCTAATCTCCACATCTTCACAAACGACCAAGATGCTGGTCCTATGGTTCAATCATCAAGTTTGACCTTCTCCATTTCCATTCAACGGAACCGAGTCCTATTCCTCTCAGTATGGCCATTGAGTATATTCGCTGGCTTGATTTATGGGCTAATATCAGTGCATCTGGACTTCTTATCTGGAGAAGGGCATTGTTTTTACACATATACGTACGTCGCATCTCGAAGGTTTGAGTTCTGTGTCATGGATAAGGTTCATTGCGGGTTTGAGGGGTCGACTCAATGGTGATGGTACGTCCTATGCACTACCATCTGCCCCGGCTCACTCCTACTTCAGAGATGACGCTAGATATTGTCACCCCTTTACAAGACTACATATTCGCCCTGTCGTGTTCGGTGATTCCTCCTCGAAGAATATAACATTACTTATTTCAGAATCGGAGTCGCTCTTTCGTGGTTCTCGGAGCGTCATCTCTTTGTTCATCCATGCTCACGAATCACGACTTAACATTTCTTGGGGCGCATCATAAAGCCTACTCTCTGATCGGAATCTCTTGTTATCCAAATTTCCCCCACTCAACCGGGGGTCGCTTGCCCGCATTGGTAACGTTATTTTGTTCAACTCGAACATCCATATGCATCTCAACTCCATCATCCTATGCAATGCGAATGTGGATATATGGCATCAATTTCCCCTGCTTCTAACTAAAAGGATTGGCACATCTTTTCATGGGACGATGTAGAAAGACCCAGCTCCCATACGTCGTTACTCATTCAGCTGTTCATTCGTCTGTGTTCTTTCTACGTCAAAAGTTTCTTTTAAAATAAGATACTTTGAATGATCTCCAGGGATACGTGTTCTTTACTGCCAGTTGAGAAATTTAGATACCAAGATGCGATCCATTTTTTCAGGCAGTTAGCAATCGGAAGTGTAAAACGACGTGGATCACATCTATCATGCACTACTTGTAATTTACTCGGAAAGATACAAGTTGGGCACCTTGAATTGTATGCGCATATTTTTGCACGACTTCTCTATATTCAAATGGTTTAAGCGGAAAGAATATTACCTTACCGAAATCGAAAACATCGAAACGGATTCGCCGCCTCTTCTCCTCCACCGTGAGATTTGGTCGACCTTTTACGGCGAAAAATTGGGCGGCGTAATCGAGAAGCTGCTATAACATTGCATTGGTGTAAATCGACGGTTTATATTTCATTAATTCGTTCTCACCTCATATGTAGGCGGTACACTGATAATATTGTCAGCACTTCCAACCAACCGAATCATCCCAGGATCGCATCCAAATTCGGCCTTGATTTGCTCTCCACTCTTTCCTGTGAGCGGCGCCTGCTTTGAGGAGTTGACTGCGTACTTTCCGTCAACACATACACCAATTTCTGGAATGTCGGAACCGTTTATCAAGAAACGCTTCCAAACATCAGCAGAGCTTTTCGCCACGCGGAGTCCAGTCCAAAATGGTGTTCCATTGACGAGTCGGAGGCAGTACTTGAGCGAGATGCTTTCTCTCGCAGTATCTGCGTTCAGTTGTTCAGGAAATGCCTCTAAGGCATACAGAATAGCCTCCTGTTGTCCAGAATGTCGGTACGATGATGATATGAGTACTTATACGGAGGCGACTTACGTCGTAAGACTGTGCGAAAGGAACCAGTTCAGAACAGATTACGTTCTGGGCCGAGTCCAGCAAACTCAACGACATCGCACGAGGGATATTGACGCTATATGTTTTCAAGCTCGTGGTTCCTGTGGAAAGGTGTTATCATCAGTGCGGGCGCCAATCTCGATTATGATCAGTTAAGCATCCTCACCCACACCTGAGGGTCTTCTTTCATCACTTCCATCTTGGTTCATGGTAGAATCTTGGTCGGCCGTGCTTCCAGATCACAAGAAACTTAGGTGTGGTGGAAGCAACAACGTGCTTGATTATCGATGTGAATGACGCCTGCCTCAGCCGTCACAAATAATTGATTCAGCGGACAACCGGTCCGCAAATGGAGTCACTCTTAAACTTGAGTAGAGGTTTGTATTCACCGCTAATAAACCTTCCAGTTGAAAAGCGGAAGGCCGCGGCAGAGAGATTGAGGCCCCACCCATGCCCTCCAGAATACCAGAAGGGTTCTGTATTTCTTAACTGTAAAGAATGTAAATGTCTACAGTGTCCTTAACATGTGTCAGTGACTGAAGGTATACTCCCGCGCACCGTTTTATAACATCCCTATATTTAGATTGATCCAGAGGGATGTCCCTTCCAAGAGCTGGATCCCATATATGGAGGCGAATATCCTGGCGCAATACCTCGCCTCGGAGGGCCGGAATCGTCCCTCTACCAGGCAATACAACAATTCCTGCGACATAATCCAAGCATTCCTGTAAAATACCGAGAAGATTAATTTCGCCGTGTGCCACGGATAGCAGATTTTGGACAAACTTTGTACGTAGCTGGCGGGCGAATCGCTTCTGGGGCAGTATCACTAAGCCATCTAAGTTTACAAGGATAGGCGAAGTGGATGAGCATGTTCATCTGCACGCCATCATCTCCAGTGATCGAGTCTTCTGCGTAGGCCTCCACTTCGCACTCGTCTACGATGGAAGTACCAATGTCTTCAGCGATTGCCCCTCCTGGGCGCGCTTCCACTTCACGCTCCTCCACAATGGAGACACCAACCTCTCCAGTGCCTGAAATTTCTGGGTGGGCCTCTACTTCGCGCACGTCTCCAATGGAAACACCAGTCTCACCGGCGATTGGGTCTTCTGGATGGGCCTCCACTTCGCACTCGTCTACGATAGAAAGTCCAACATCTTCGAGAATTGGGCTTCCTGAGCGCACTTCCACTTCGCACTCGTCCACAATGGAGACACCAACCTCTCCAGCGATTGGGCTTCCCAAGTGTGCCTCCACTTCGCGTTCGTCTACAATGGAAACGCTAACATCTTCAGTGCTTAGACTTTCTGGGTAGGCTTCCACTTCGCCTTCGTACGCGATGGAGACACCAACATCTCCAGTGATTGAGCTTCCTGAGTGGGTTCCTACTTCATGCTCGTCTACGATGGAAACACCAACATCGCTAGCGATTGAGTCTTCTGGGTGGGCTTCCACTCCACGCTCGTCTACGATGGAAGCATCAACATCTCTAGGGATTGGGTCTTCTGGGTGGGCTTCCACGTTGTCCTCGTCTATAATGGAGACACTAATATCTCCAGTGATTGGGCCTCCTGGGTGGTCTTGCACTTTGTGCTTTTCTGTAATAAAAACACCAACCTCCGGAATAATCTTGCTGTCTCCAACACATAACATCCACAGCTCAGGTGATTCCTGTGCTGCGCGAAGACCAGCCCAGTACAAGGTTCCATCGAGTCTCCGGCATGGATAGTCAAGAGTAATCAAAGCTTTAGCCGTTCCTGGGGGAATGTGTTCAGGAAATGCGCTCATCGCGCTAAGAATCGCCTCCTATATTTCAGCGAATAATAAGTCCAAGTCCCAATAACGACGTTAACTGAGGAAAAACTGACGTCGTAAGACTTTGGGAACAGAACTAGCTCAGATGAGATAGGGTTCTTTTCGGAGTCAAGTAGACTCAAAGACATAAGGCGAGGGGTGCCGAGTTCGTTGACCGTCAAATTCTGGCTTGCTAAGGAGATTGGGGTTCATTAATTTATCATGGCCGCCTCTTTGATCAAATGAGATCAGATGAGTTACTCACAACTTGCAGTAGACGGTGGTGAACTTCGGCGGTGAAATTTCATTGCCGCTTTCTTTATCCACTTCATTTGTCTGGGCCACCTCAAGAGGCGATAATGTGAAGAGCAAATTGTTGACGGACAATGTGCCTTGGCACCAAGCTCTGATCTGCCCGGATATTAGGTTCTGATCCAAGTCGAAGGCAAGATGAGAGATATCTACCATGCAATTAGATTGCGCTCGGTTTGAACTTCGAACAGCTGTCCACCTGATCAATTAGAGCGAGGAGGGCTGAAGATCGAAGAGAAGGTAGTCAAAGATGGAACAAGGGAATAAAGCAGAGACGAACCCAGCTAATGTTAGAATATGTCGGATAGTTATCACGTTTGATTGTTGCTGCAAGATGACAAACAATATACTAGACAGAACTATAACTCGTGCGTCAGGTGATGGGGAAACACCTTATGCGGAGCCAAAAACACATATATGGTTATGGCATTCATTAAAACGTAGGTGTACAGGTCCTAGAGGACCGCTGTATATCCACAACGCCACCTAAGATCGTAGGAAAGGATAAGACATGAGGCCTAGGTCTCGACCCTTTACGTGGGTTCGAATAATAATAGCTCGGGAAACTGAACCCGACCTTCCAGCCAAGAATGGTGTGTGATGTCTAAGTCTATATGGCGAGGGAATATACCTGTACGCGAAACAGGGTACAAAAGTGTATAAGGACATTCGCACTGCACGAATTAATCAACTTGATGGATGTCTTCTGAATGATCCTAATGTCGCAGAGGATAGCCGCTGTTGAAAGATCCTCAGCAAAGCAAAGCACTAAAGAAAAATCAATCGAGAAAGGAACTTCCGAATGAAATGCAAGGCACCATACACCTTTCTGTATCGTTGACGGTTTGATCATCATCCGCACGACAAATTCTTTTGAGAAAAAAAGGGTGGGGATGTCGGAATGAAAGAAACAGGATACAGAGAAGAATTGAAGATGACGAGGAAGTGTACCCACCTTCACGCGCAGCTGAAGATGAACACAGCATCTGTGGACCAATAAACCATCGACCTAACTCTAAGGCCTCTGAAAACGAAGCCACCCGAACCGTGATGATGTCCATGTGTCTATGTGTCCGACTTTAAACTTATCTCGATGACTGACGCTGGAAACTTGCATCGATAGGCCGCCGTTGTCGTGTGGGTTGGTCTTATTGGCTCTTAGACCAACGGAGCGCACCCAACAAGGTGAGATTCGGAAGAAAGCTCGAGGAAAGATATGCCGCCTCGACAGGAAGTCATGTCGTCAAGTTTGGACACAGAACGGTGAGACTAAAGAAATCAAGCTCGGTCAGCTATAGCTTCGATCTTCAAGGTAATCAAACGACTGATGGAATATAAGCATAGGTAGGAATCGACAAAGGTCGAGATCCAATGGGTCGCGAATGAAACTGGAAGTATTATCTTGTGGGAAAGGTGGACGCAACAAAAAAGCAAGGAATATGTGCGCCGGCGCAAGCCCACGAGTGGACAAAAAATCGGTGCGGGAGTATGGGCGGAAAAATCAAATGCCTTTGACTGGCCTAGATACCATGGATCATTAAAAACCACCCAAACCACCTCTAACCATACCAATACCACCTCTAGTCTTCTTCAAGCTGGATTCACCAACAAAACTGAGCAATTCTCGCCCTTCAGAAAACGATATGAACGCTTCCTCGATCAAAAATGGGGCTTAATAACCCTCGATTGGAGCATGCGTCACACATGCGCAAAATGTGATGGTAAGCGCGAGCATCGTATGGTACCTGGAGAAAGAAAAGAAAGCCTCAGTTTGGGATTTAAATTGGGAGATGGTCGTGGCACGAAGAGGCGAAGAAATGGCGGGACAACGGTAGATAAAAACTGAGAGGTCAATGATAATCAGATGAGTAACAAGATAAAGCAAAAAGAGCTTACCTCGAGTCCTTCTACAGTATATCCATCTATAGTATTACCACAAATGCTGGCTTCATGCATTGTATACCTTCTGCAAGGGGCCAGCGAATGTCGAGCACAAGATATGTATATTTTCAATGCCGCATCAGAAGGAACGGCTTCGATTTGTTGTGGTGTTTGGAAGAGAAAGGGCGATCGGGAGTTACCGTCACGCCGGAATCGGGGGAATGCGCCGGTCGCTTAATAAGCCCTAAACCAAGTGGAAATGTCGGCAGGGGTGATCGCGCACGATTCCACTCCACGACCAGATTATGACGCACATGATCGACCTCATACTCTAAAGGCGCCTGCCTTCCCGGGCCAATGTGTCCGTGACAGCGTGACGCACCCCTCTTCTCTTTTTGACACCCATTATACGTACAATCTCTGCGTGCGCGCGTCCGAGAACATTCGGCCATGTCTAGCGCAAAATACTTGGACGGTCTTGGAGAACCAGTAAACACCTCGCGCACTCAGGTCTCAGTCTCAGGCGCAGAATCCGATCACCCTCCAAGGATTCATTTATATATGAGTGATCCCCGTGGTTCGTTGCAATCTCGAGTGATCGTACCATGCCCAGAGTCATATGAAGTGAGTTTAATCAATAAGTTAAAATCATTGACCATTTAGCACAGTCTAGGCCGCTGTTGAACTGGCCCTCGAGGTATTTGATAATCATATCGCCAAACGAAACATCACGGTCCAGGATCGGAATATCACTCTTACACACCGTGGTAAAGAAGACATTGCCTCGAACATAGAAGTAAGGAGTCGCATTATTCCACGCTTTTGGGGGAAAACTGTTCGTGAAGGAGATGAGATTTCAATTGAAATCGAAGGCTGGAACACAATCGAGCAGGATCCGCAAGCACGAGATCTATTCGTCGTCTTTGCACGGCGGGGCAAGAAATATCTTGATATCTTACCCAACACACACCAGGTGGGCCCTCTGCAATAGATCTGCTCGTAGCGCCAGCTATTCTTTCGTTAAAAGCGGTGCTCATGATTGGGTAACGCATGATCTGCTAGGAAACATGTGTCCTCGCACACAAACTTTTCAAGAAGGACCTCCCAGATAACAGAGCACCAACCGAGATGAAGCTTCGCATTCGAACAAAGGTGAATTCGCAGCATTCCGAGGATTTACTTTGTAAGAAACCGCACTGGAGAACGACCATAGCAGCATTGATCAACGACGGAGTTACTTTTGAGATTCGTGTTATTAATTAACCTGGTAATAATGTCAGTTCATTCACTGAGTCAGGGACGATATCTAATAGCCTATCTCAAGCTTCACTCGAAACATATTCAGAACGCCAAATATGCACTGGCAACAGTGATGGAAACCTTACACGAGCCTAAGATATTTGCAAGTAGTAGGCTTATAATTATGAATCTAATACAATGCTCAGTTGACTGCAATCTCAAAAGTCAAGTAACGGTGAAAAAGTGAGAGGGACACTGACTCTCAGAGCAAGCTAACGGGTGACGTTCGGAGTCCGGACCCTGTCAAACGATTCAATCTAGGTTTATCATAGATCGCATGCACAAAAATCACAGTCTCACAACTGTTTATCTCTACCACCACAAACAGACCTAAAAAACATCAAAGGCACAGTCTTTCGCCATTGTGGTACTCGATGAATCAGGACGGAAGTGATGGGCCAAATTCATTGGTAGCGAGTGGAGGCAAGGAAGCATAGCTGATTGCTATCGAGATTGGCGCCCAGGATAACATGTTCACCCTAGCGATTCAGACCTCGAGAAACAACGAAGCTAACATCCCTCGAGCAATGTCCCTGAGTCTACTAGATTCTGACCACGACGTTATTCGCTCGGAATTAGTTCCATTTGCGCGGTCTTACATCGTGAGTAGCATTGGTGCGATACTCAATTCAACTTCATCAAGTTAACATGCCCCGTTCATAAACAGGAAACCATTAGATGCGCTGTGGAAGCTTTCCCAGAGACTTTGCGCGCGAACCTCCCGAGAGACAGTATCACACTTGTGTATCGCCTCCGAGATGTCGATGGGATCATTTCCTGGCTTGGCCTGCGCTCAGCGAAGAGATCTGGAGATACATGGAGGCTTCTGCTTGCAGACGGATCAGATATAGTCCACATTGGCGTTCTCTTTGACAGAGAATTCAGAGGCGGCCTACCCCTGTATGGTCCGATCACTGGTGAAAGGGGCCGGAGAATCGATGCCCTCTTCAAGTCTACGGCCAGCCAAATTATGTGGGTTGGTGAAAATAAGTGTCAAGCGCCACCCACCTACGAGGTGAGAGTCGTTGATTGAAACGAGGGAGTTGAAGTTCGCTCACACTATGCGCCGAAGGAATGTATTGATTATATCTTTGCACATCTATCCCTTCCAGGTCATTCGACAAGAGAGGAGCTGGAAAAAGAGCTTCAGCTCAAGATTTGGCATAAGATATTCGGGAATCACGGGGAATATATGATTGTAGACCCCGCCAGATATAGAGAGCGCGTACAAAAATATGCATACTTTCTCAACCCAAATTGGCTAGTGGTATCTTTCGAGATCGATAACGTCTAACACTACATATTTCCCTTTCAGTAATTTCCTCTCAACTTCCTTTCAGCAGGCTTCAAATTCTAGTAAATCGTCTTCACTTCATTTCAAGTTGCCTAGCGGGCCCCCATAGGTATTGATGTCCTCAAATCAGGTTTGAACGGGGACATTGTACATAGAGCGTCTTTGTTCAAAATCACTGCTATGGTGTTGACCGTTTCCACCAAGTGTTACGCGATATGTATAGTATTTGCTCGTCCTCGTGGACCCCCCAGACTGCAGCATTCAACCACCATTGCAATTCATTTAGGAGACACGCTCTATTCAACACCTAGAGAAATTATGCATAAGTCACCCACGTTATGGGAAGGCCGGAAACGATGCCGGAATCCGCCCACTGGCGTTTCCACGCGAAATTCAAATAGGAAGAACTGGGATGGTCTTGTATTTCTACGCATCGTGAAAAGGGAGGTGCGAGTACCACAGCAAACGTTTGTAGGTACAGTATTTGACCGGTCACTTGTACACCACCGCTCACTTGTACAGTACCTATTTTTCAACGCATGTGCAACGCACTGTAAAGGTCAATACATCTTATTCACATCTATGAATCACCTCAGATGACGATAAAAGGTGTCTGGTGGTTTGTTGTTCTCCAAATACCTAGTTTGGTCAAATTTTAGAAAGCGGTATTTTGAGTATTTCAAAGGCAGTTCTTGATCTTAAAACTCTGAATCTACAATATACATAGAAGTAATATGACCAAATAACTGTGCCGAATTTCGAGGCGGTTGGTGTAATGGGTGTTGAGATAAACGAGGTCCATTATCCAAAGGAGGTGCAGCCGGATAACCCTAAAAGGAAGTATTACTTATTTGTAAACAATTGTGACCAAATGTAATTGAATTACAGGTGTACAGGTGAGCCGTTTTTGCCTCCGGACGAGTAAATAGCGAATTGTACAACGAAATTACATTCATTGGCCACAAAATTTGGCACATATAATTTTAGTGTGCTCGTGTATCCCTTGGTACAAAAAGAATTCTAAATTGTGGCCTTGAAGTGATGTGATAGCGAGAAACTTTTTTTTAGCGTACAAGTGACCGGTCAAATACTGTATGGTGAAAAAACCGAAGGGAAATTGACGAATATGGTTGGGTGTGGGATGACTCCGGACATTTGACGAAATTTGATGACTGGTGGATTTAATAGACATTCTGAGCGGACCCAAGCTGTGCGCGAAGCACTAGGACGGGATTTCAAAATTCCACAGCCTCTAGCCTGAACCAGACCTTGGTGAGGAAAGCTCTATCGGTTGTCATACCATTTGGTATAGCATAATTATAAGACACAGTAGCAAGGAGGATATATTTTGAGTCCGCAAACGATAAACAACCTCTGATTCTAGTCGCAAAAAGAATGGGTCAAGATCATGGAACTTCCCACCGGTAAAATGGAAATCGAAGATTGAAACTTTGGCACCAGTGCGGATCGCATGAGAATTTGAGGGAAATCATGGATACTAAGATAGGAGTTGTACATGTGCGCACTCGTTCACAATTCTACCGTTCTGTTCCGCGTTTCTGCGTCGTCTGAGCCACCATCCGAGTCACCTTTCTAATAGTAGATAATCTCTGTACGTGTAACAGAGCTGATATATTGAATGTAATGTACCTACGGAGCTAGATAGTCTACGGTAACGTTAGCATAGGTGCCAGAACGGTGTTAGTTGTACTCACCTTAGCACGTGTAAACGGAACTGAGGTGATATAACGAAACCTAACGAACCTATATACCGTAAAGGTAACTACCGGCTAATCAAGCAATCAAGGTATAACTGTAACATAAAGATCTACTATTAAAATCCAAGCATACGAGCTGGCGGAAACTAAACGGCAAGAAACAGTTTGTTGTATTTCAATGTCGGATTCAAAATTTTGTCTTTTCATCTTTCCTGCAATAGATTCATGCCATCATCAACCGTAGAAACAGCTGTTGAACTTCAGTCTTTTTTTTTTTTACGAACTTCATAGGCGGTGAAGAAGCTTGTCAATGTGAAATGTGTTGGAATTTGGGACCGTGCGCCTTGCACGTGTCGTCCCTCCAAATTATGTAGTAGCATTCATCGTGGGGTATATAATCACAGGATTTGTACGCAGCTACCTATCCGTTTGCCTCTGAGTCTCCCCCCCCCCACTCAACCGAGGTCAAACGGTTGCCATCATCTGCTTTGTTTATTCCAACAAAAGGGTGAAGGAGAAATGAGGTGGGCGACAGGTCGGAGATTGAATGGCTTGACATCATGGTCTGCGGATCATATACGAAATCGACGCGTCGTCCTTTCACCACTATCATCTGGGCGTAGACCAGATAAATTCTCTGGACGTGTTATTCTTGTATTGTGATGTATCAAGATGGAAGTGATGCAAAACCAACGTCGTCGGCTGGTGAGTAAATGGATACCATCAAGATAAGTGCTCGTGAAAATGCTTACCTGCCTAGCATACCAAATGTCAACCACCAACCTGAATCTGCTACGCGCAATGAACTTAAAGCTCCTCGACTCTAAAAACACTGTTCTCGAATCTGAAATTGTCCCGCTCGTGTCGTCTTACGACGTGGGTCCCTGCTCCGAGTCTAAGACAGCATTGATCCTAGCGCTCACATCTCGAGGTTTTCATTCTTATTTCAGGAGGCTATTCTCAGCGCTTTAGGAGCATTCCCTGAGAAGATACCCGCAGGAACATCGAGATCGTCCATCATCTTGAAATATCCGTACAGGGACCTCGATGGATGCGTGTCCTGGGCAGGCCTTCGTGCGGCAAGGGAATCCTCCGATCTGTGGATGTCCTTGATGGCTGATGGCGGGCGCATTCCTGCTGTCGGCGTTTTCTTCAACCAGAAAATGGCAAATAATCCTCAGATTGATAACATAATGACTGCTGTGACTGGCCTCCCTCTCAGGGTGCAATTCAACATTGGTGAGGGGTTGCAATGGGCTGGTGGAGCAGAGCCTTCTCTTGTCGCGGCCCCGCCCAGCTATGAGGTATGCATTTCGTCATTTGGGATAGAATATCGAACAAAGGCTCACAGAAGGTTGGAACAAATTCGGAAGGAGTGTATCGATCATGTCATACAACTTGTTTATGCGTTTGGTCCTCCAGAGCTCAGAGGAGATCCATTGAAGCAGCGAATAACCCTCAGTGCCTTCGACTTTGGTGTGAATGGGTATCTTCCCCTTACTCCATCCAACTATAAAGCATCTGCGAGACGATCTGCGGGTACATCCAGCAGTACAGGGAAGGATATTGCATATGTCTGCATTCGTACCAAGTGAAGATCTCATACCAATACGTGCTTTAGATTTATCTGACCCACTGAATCTGCGGGTGGTAATAGAAAAGAATGCACGGAAACATGTTCACCTAAGCGAGGATGAGAGAAGATCAACGATATATTCATTCCTTCCAGATTGTCAATTCAAATTTACTTGAAACGCATATTGAGGATAACATGATAATCAAAGAAATGAGAGCCAAATTCTGCGATCTTGCAAAATATTATCCATTGAGTTACTGTGGCGCTGGCGTAATAGCCGCGAAGTGTGGCTTTGTGGCTGAAGGGAACGAGTTGCAGTTGGGGACGATTCCTCCCGGACCTCCAGACCCCTGATGGCAAACCTCGTATGGCGGCGTAATAGCGAACGGAGAGACAGTTGGAACCGGAGCATCTACCGTTGTCGTCGGCGCAGCACAATTGGGAATTCCTGTGGCAGGTGCTGGACCGCTCTGAATTGGATTGCAGCCTGGGAGTTGGCTAAGGTCTGTTAAAATATAAATCAGCCATGTCACTGGCCACGGGTTGAAGAACAACACCGACATGTGTCTTCAGCAACCTCGGGTACTTTGGCAGCTTGTCTACAAGTGTTCATGGCATTCGTATCCTGGACGGTGAGGGCTTTGCAGTCCCAGGGAATGCCGGTTCCACCCGTGCAGGTATCCATAGCCTTCTGGAGGGAGTCGCCTTCCCATCCGAAGACGTAATCTGCATGTTGACCGTACCCGTAGCTAAGTACCAAGCATCAGATATGTGCATATACAAGAACTTATCGCGCTTACGGATCGCCCATGCTGAAGACGAAAGGTTGGGTTCCATCTTTAGGCCACAAAGACTTGTCGTTGAACTGTCT
>Ga0247741_1001258_pt1 | contig 14100 bp, 8 predicted proteins | sample UWRJL213509R2_FD_180945 | JGI IMG/M metagenome (GOLD analysis project Ga0247741, IMG submission 180945) | Plant litter microbial communities from Arlington Agricultural Research Station in Wisconsin, United States - UWRJ-L213-509R-2 | ecosystem: Environmental > Terrestrial > Plant litter >... | reverse complement strand
GGCGCGAAGTACGGCTCGAGTCAGGGCCAGTCCTACCTCAATCTGCGCCCGCGGGCCGACACCCCGACCGCGCCGTCGCTGACCACCTACTCGTTCCGCACCCCTACGCCGAGCTCCGGCTGGACCTTCGTTCTGGGAGACATCGACGCCGATCAGGTGCAGGTGCGCGCGATCGGTCCCAACGGGGTCGCCCTGACCGCAGCCCAATTGGGCGTGCATACCGGGTTCAACTACTGCGCGCCCGGCATCGTCGGCAAGCCCTCGTGCACCGGCTCGGCCACCGACGTGCCGACCTGGAACCCCGCCACCATGACCCTCACCGGCAACACCGCCGCGAGCGACACATCGGGCGCCGCCGCCTGGTTCGAGCCGACCGCCCCGATCTCGTCGCTGAGTTTCAGCTATGCGCAGCGCTCCGGACTGCCCGTCTACCAGACCTGGTTCGCCTCGCTCGCCCGCGACATCACGGGTGCAGTGACGGATGCCGGTGCCCCGATCGCCGGGGCGACACTCACCCTGACCGATGCCACCGGCGCGATCGTCGGCACGACCACCTCGCTGGTCGACGGCAGCTATGCCTTCCCGGGATTCGTGGCGACGGCCGACTACACAGTGTCGATCACCCCGCCCGCAGGCAAGATCGCGGCGAGCGCGACCAGTGTGCCTGTCGACCTGACGACAACGGACGCGGTGGCCGACTTCGCGGTGCGTGACATCGTTCCCGTAGCGGTCAGCGGACTCGTGCGCGACACCGATAACCAGCCCGTGGCCGGGGCGATCGTCACGGTCGATGGCGTGCCGCCGGTCACCACGGGCCCCGACGGGCGATACCAGTTCGATACGGTCCCTGTCGGCACGCACCCGGTTACGGTCACTCCCCCCGCGGGCTTCACGCTCGACTCGGGGCCGACGGATGTGACGGTTCCGATCGGCTCCCAGGTGCCGATCACGCTCCCCGACACCGTTCTCGCCGCCAATCCCGACGTCGCCGGAACCGTACGCGCGGGCGGCGTCGGCGTGGCCGGCGTCGTCGTGACGCGCACCGGCCCGGGCGGCACAGTCACCACGGTGACCGCGGCGGACGGCTCGTACAGTTTCCTGCGGCTGGGCGCCGGCGCTTACACGGTCTCGATCTCCGCTCCCCCGGAGTTCAGCGTCGTCGGGGCAGCATCGCTGCCGGTCACGGTCGCGGCCGCCGACATCTCGGGCGTCGACTTCACGCTGGCGCGTGCGGGCAGTGTCTCCGGCGTCGTCGCTGATGCGGGAGGGTCGGCGGTGGTCGGCGCTACCGTCACCGTCGTGGGGCCGGGCGGAACGAGCATCCTCACCACGGATGCCACGGGCGGCTTCGCGGCCGGATCGCTCGTACCCGGGAGCTACACCGTCACCCTCACCGTGCCCACCGGGTACGTGGCAGCCGGCCCGCTCACCCGCACGATCACGATCACCGCGGCGGGCGAGACGCTCGTCGACCAGAACTTCGCCGTGGCGGCGGTGACCGTCGACCCGGGCACCGCGGCGCCTGCCGGGGAGTTGGCCTACAGCGGCACGGGTGACTACGTGTCGGTGCTGTACATCATCGCTCTGGTGCTGCTCGCGATCGGCGGTGGCTTGGCCTACATCGTGGTGCGGAACCGTCGAGGCAAGTGATCGGCTAGGGTATTTCTGGCTGGCTTAGCCAGTGCGCGAGTGTAGTTCAATGGTAGAACTCCAGCTTCCCAAGCTGGTAGCGCGGGTTCGATTCCCGTCACTCGCTCTTCAATTCACCTCTCACTCGGATCGAGTCTTGCCTCGTTCTTGACCTCGAAACCCAGCCGCTTTTCTTCAAACCTGGGGACTGAAGCAGATCCTCATTTTGTTACTCTCTCGCATGCGAAATGGGGCTCAGACGCTCCTCAGCGCGGTGCTGATCACGGCTCCGTTGTCGGTGCGACCTCAGCAGAGCCCTTCCCAGTGGGAGTCAGACGAAAGGCATGACGTCTCTTGCGAAAGCTGAGACACTGCGTTCGGTAACGGCAGCGTCGACGTCGCGGGAGGCGGGAACGACGACAAGACGATCGATGCCAAGGTCACGAAGCGCTCTGACCCGCGGGAGCAGGACATCTGCGCGACCGCACAGCGCGAAACGCTGTAAGAAGTCGTCGGATAGCAGCTCGGCCTGCGGCGCCGTCGACCTACCGTGTTCTGATTCGCTGTATCGAGTCGCCACCGCGTCAAGAATCGCCCTATCTTCGGAGGACACCGGAACCCCCGAGTGCATTCCCTCCTCGAGGAACTGGGCGAAAATCGACGCGCTTCCCCTCACCATCGCGACCGCCTCGTCTCGTGGAGCGCAAGCCACGTCAATATAGGCGCCGAGCGAAATCGAGTCCGGATTCATACCGGCAGCGGAGCGCGCTTCTTTGGCGTGATCGACCGCCCACCCCAGTAGGCCGACGTCAGCGCCCAGATTGAATGTCAGCCGGTCGGCGAGTACCGCGCCCATTGCGATCACGGCTGGGCCGGTGGCAGCGACATCGACTGGAACGCGGGAATAGCTGTCCGACAACCACGACAGGGGCACCGCGGTGCTAGCTCTGTCGCCGAAAGTCGAGAGTGGGTCCCCGAGGTATCTACGCACATCGAGTACCGCTTGCCGGAGCGCCCCTACCGAGGCTGGGGCGAGACTCAATTGCCGAAGAGCCGAATCTCCGCGGGCAAATCCGAGCACCGCCCGACCGCCGGATTCCGCCTGAACCGTGGCGATGGCCGCAGCCGTCACGGCAGGGTGTCGTGTGACCGGGTTCGTTACTCCGACGCCAAGCTGAAGGTGATTCGTCGCCGTTCCCGCAAGGGCGAGTTCAACGTATGGATCTGCGACGAGCGTTTCGCTATCGGCCAGAAGAATCCCGGCGAAACCGGATTGCTCAGCCCGAGCAGCCCACCCCTTCGTGACGCCCGTCATAGGGAAGCCATGTAGCCAAAACTCCATGCTTTAGCGTATGGCGCGGCTCAATACGAGCGCAAAGAGGCTGCGAATCGCAGCCGATTTATTCACTGCGCTTGGGGCCGATCGGACACTTTCACTGCGGACCGAGCACCGCCACTCCTTGGGGCTGGAGAGTCAACCCGAGGGCAGTAGGTTTCGGGCCGATGATCGCCTTTCCTGTGATGGGTACCACCGCTGTATCGAGTCCGTGGTTAATCGCGAAGGTCAGTCCGCCCCGTCTGACCACCTCGGTCGTGGCGTTGGACGATGTCATCGACGTCGCGACGCCGGCGTCGGCAAGCGCAAGCTCGAGCACGCTACGTACGCCTCCGGCGTCGAGCTGTGCAGCCACATACCAGGCGCTTCCGGATGTCGTGGGCCTCCGAGTGACGGCCGGCGATCCAGCGAGCCCACCCGAGCAGAATTCCGCGACGATTTCTGCATCATTTGCGGTTATGAATTCGGCGAAGCTCGTGTAGCGCGAGTCGACGCGCCCCCGAATCTCCGGCTCGTCAGCGGTAACGGCGGGGGCGATGCGCGGCGCGAACTCGTCCACGCATACTCCGAGGGTCTGCTGGAGTTCGCCGAGGAAGCCGTTGGCCGGGAAGCGGAGGTCATCGTCGGTGATCCCGGTGAGATAGGTGACGATGAGCGTGCCGCCCGCGTCGGCGTATGCTGCCAGGTTCGATAGAGCGGCAGAGTCGGCCACCATCAGGCTAGGCACGACGATGAGCCCGTAACCGCTGAGGTCGTCCGACGCCTGCACGAAGTCGGCGGTGAGACCGAGTTCGTATAGGCCGCGATACCAGTCGCGCACGCCGTCCACGTAGTCCAGGCGGGCTGGAGTTGCGCGCTGTTCGAACGCCCACCAGGAGTCCCAGCTCATCACGATCGCGACGCAGACGTCGTTTACGTGGGTGCCGAGTACCTCATCGAGGAGCGGCAGCTCGGCTCCGAGATCTTCCACCTCTTTCCAGATGCGGTGGGACGTGCCCTGTATGGGAAGCATCGCGGAATGGAACTTTTCGGCGCCTTGACGGGATTGTCGCCACTGGAAGAACATCACCCCATCGGCACCGCGGGCGATCGCCTGGTAGGAAAGCGCCCGCATCTGACCGGGCGGCCTCGGCGCATTGGTTTCTCGCCAGTTGACAGCGCTCGTGGACTGTTCCATCAGGATCCATGGCTTGCCGTGTCCGAGCGATCGCATCAGGTCGCGACGCATCGCCGCGTCGATGTGCGCTAGCGGGTCTGCGGGATCTGGGTACGTGTCGTCGGAGATGAAATCGACGTGCTCCGACCACTTCCAGTAGTCGAGGTCGCGAAAGAATCCCATGAAATTAGTCGTTATCGGCACACCGGGCGAATGCACGCGCAGAATCTCGACTTCGGCCTTGTAGCAGGCAAGATGCTCATCTGAGCTGAAGCGCTCGAAGTCAAGGAGTTGGGTGGGGTTGCCGAAGGTTGGGGTCGACCTCGGAGGGAGCACCTCGTCGAAGTCGCTGTAGCGCTGCGACCAGAACGCGGTGCCCCAGGCGTCGTTGAGCGCGCTCAGGCTGCCGTATCGGTCGAGGAGCCAGACCCGGAAGGCCGCCGCAGCGGCATCGCCGTAGTCCCTACCGTTGTCATTCGCGAACTCGTTACCGACGTGCCAGGCAGCAAGTGCTGGATGGTGCCCGTATCGCTCGGCGATGGCTTTCACTAGGCGTGCGGCATGCACTCGATAGGCCGGTGCGCTCGGGCTGTAGTGCTGGCGACTGCCGGGCCACGCCGTAACGCCGTCCTTGCCGACCGGGAGTATCTCGGGATGGCGATGTGTCAGCCACGCGGGCGGCGATGCGGTGGCCGTGGCGAGGTCGACCTTCACCCCGGCGCCGTGGAGCCGATCGATCACGTCGTCGAGCCAGTCGAACTGGAACTCGCCGTCGCGCGGCTCCAGTTGCGCCCAGGCGAAAACCCCTACCGTCGCGACCGTGACGCCCGCTCGCTTCATCAGGGTGATGTCTTCGTCCCAGATGTCACTCGGCCACTGTTCGGGGTTGTAGTCCCCGCCGTACCAGAAAGGCATCAGGTTCCTTCCGATTGGATGAGGTTCGGGTTCCGAGCCTGTAAAAAGATTATCACTTAAGCTCACCGGCGATCGACCTAGCTGCAAATAACTTGACACTGGCTTTCATGCCTGTCACTCTTTTCTCATCCCCGGTGGCCACGTAAAGGTGCACTGTCTTAGATCGGAACCTCATGACGACGATGTCGCGAACACTGGCCTTCTCGCCGCAGCGCACACTCCGCAGGCGCAAGCGTTCCTGGACGGGCTGGGCATTCCTCGCACCGTTCATGGTGGCGTTCTTGCTCGTGCTGGTGGCGCCGGTTGCCTACGCGATGTACCTGAGCCTGTTCCAGCACCGAATGATCGGCGGAACAGTTTTTGTCGGCCTCAACAATTACGCGCAGGAGTTGACTAACCCCGTCTTCTGGGACGCACTCGGACGCGTACTTCTCTACTTGATCGTGTTCGTGCCGGTGATGGTCGCCATCTCGCTGCTTGCTGCCCTGGCCATCGACAGTGCCCGGCTGCACTTCGCCCGTTTCTTCCGCCTGGCGATCTTTCTGCCGTACGCGGTACCCGGCGTGGTCGCAGCCCTCATCTGGGGTTACATGTACGGCACGCACTTCGGCCTGGTAGGCAATCTGCAGGACTTCCTTGGCATCGCTCTGCCCGACCCGTTCTCGGCCAACCTCGTGTTGGTTTCGATCGGCAACATCATGGTCTGGCTCTGCGTGGGCTACAACATGCTGGTCTTCTACTCTGCGCTGCGAGTGGTGCCGGCCGAGCTGTACGAGGCAGCTGAGATCGACGGGGCAGGGACGTTCCGCGTCATCCGCGCCATCAAGCTCCCAGCCATTCGCCCCGCGCTCAGCGTCGCCGCAGTGTTCGCCGTCATCGGGGCGTTCCAGTTGTTCAATGAGCCCAACATCCTCAAGACTCTCGCGCCCAACTCGATCAGTAGCCACTTCACACCGAACATGTACGCGTACAGCCTCGCCTTCGCAGGCCAGCAATACAACGTCTCAGCCACCGTCGCGATCCTCATGGGCCTGATCACCGTCGTCGTCGCCTACGTGCTCCAGCGCGTCGCCACAAGGAAGGTATAGCGCCATGGCCATCGCAACCATCAGGAAGCCGAGCGCCGCACGCACTCGTGAGGGCGGCTTCCGCCACCCCAAGTCGTGGCCGCTCACCGCCGTGATGACGCTACTGATGATCTACAGTCTGCTGCCCCTGTTTTGGCTCCTCATCAACTCCACCAAAACCCAGGCCGCCCTGTTCAGCAGCTTCGGTCTTTGGTTCTCCGGCAAGTTCGCGCTCTGGGACAACATCCATGCCGTCTTCACCTACGACGACGGAGTATTCGGCCGATGGTTCCTCAACACCGTGCTCTACGTCGTCATCGGCGCCGGTGGAGCAACCCTGCTCGCAACTGTCGCAGGATACGGCCTGGACAAATTCGACTTCCCCGGCAAACGCGGCGCGATCGCGGTCATCTTCGGCGCCATCGCCGTGCCGGGGACCGCCCTCGCTGTCCCGCTGTTCCTGCTCTTCAGCCAACTCGGCCTCACGAACACGATATGGGCCGTTCTCGTCCCCTCCCTGGTGAGCCCGTTCGCCCTCTTCCTCATGCGGAGCTATTCACAGGAGGCCGTGCCGAGCGAACTTCTGGAGGCAGCGAGGATGGACGGCTCCAGCGAATACCGCACCTTCTTTTCCATCTCGCTACGGCTACTTTCTCCCGGCGTCGTCTCAGTGCTCCTGCTACAGATCGTCGGCACCTGGAACAACTACTTCTTGCCCCTCATCATGCTCAGCAACCCGAAGCTGTATCCGCTGACCGTGGGCCTCAACCAGTGGAGCGAGCAGGCGAACACCGCCGGCGGCGAAGCCGTCTTCAACCTCGTCATCACAGGCTCGCTTCTCACGATCATCCCCATCATCGTCGCGTTCCTTTTCCTTCAACGGTTCTGGCAGTCGGGTCTGGCGGCCGGAAGCGTCAAGCAGTAATCGAACCTCACCAAGAAAAATCGAAAGGGAATCCCTGAATGAACAGTCACAAAGGCCGACGTTTCAGTGCCAGGAAGCTGGTAGCGACGGCAGCAGTCGCCCTCTCCGTCACAGCAGCGCTCGCAGGATGCGCCGGCGCCTCACCTGCCGCGTCCTCCAGTCCCCAGGCGAGCTCATCCGAGATTGCTGCGGCTCTGAAGAAGAAGACCACAATCACGATCTGGACATGGGCGAAGACGCTCACCGGCGTGGTGGATGCTTTCGAGAAGACCTACCCGAACGTCACTGTCAACGTGGTCAATGTCGGCTCCGGCGCGGCCCATTACACCAAGCTCGAGAATGCGATCAAGGCTGGCACCGGCGCCCCCGACCTCGCCACCGTCGAGTACTCCGTACTGCCCCAGTTCGCTCTCGAGGGCTCGCTGGTTGACCTGAAGAAGTTCGGTTACGACGCCCTCAAGTCGAAATTCAGCCCATCGGTTTGGAACACGACCAATGTGAACGGTGGTCTTTACGAGCTCCCTCACAACGCCGGACCTATGGCATTGTTCTACAACAAAACCGTCTTCGACAAGTTCGGCATCGCCGTCCCTGGCACCTGGGCAGAATACGCCGCGGCCGCCAAGAAGATCCACGAGGCCGATCCGAGCGTCTATCTCGCGGCGGACACCGGCGACGCGGGTTTCACAACCAGCATGCTGTGGGCTGCGGGAACCAAGGCGTTCACCACTACCGGCAACGATGCCGTGTCGATCAAACTCGGCAAGAGTGCCACCGAGAAATTCACCGACATGTACCAGCCGCTCATTCGAAACAAGCTGCTCATGCCTGCCACCGGCTTCAGCAACGAGTGGTACCAGGGTCTGGCTAACGGCAATATCGCATCCCTGGCCACCGGCGCCTGGATGGTCGGCAGCTTGCAGTCGGGAGTTCCCGCGGGAGCCGGCCAGTGGCGAGTTGCGCCGCTTCCTACCTACTCCGCAGGTAGCAAGGCAAGTGCGATGAACGGCGGTGGCGGCTACGCCATGCTCAAGCAGAGCCACAAGCAGAACCAACTGGTCGCTGCCGGGTTCCTGAAATTCATGGAAGCCGGTCCCGGAGTGCAACTTTCGATCGACGCAGGACAGTTCCCGTCAACGATCGCCGACCTGAGATCCGCCAAGTTCCTCGATGCGAAGAACCCTTACTTCGGTGGCCAGCAGGTCAACAAGGTATTCGCCCAGTCGGCCGCGAACGTCGTTCCGGGCTGGCAGTACCTGCCGTACCAGTCGTACGCCAACAGTGTGTTCAACGACTCGGTGGGGGGATCGTACGTCGGGAAAACAACACTCTCCAACGGGCTGACCGCATGGGGCGATGCGCTCAAGACGTACGGCTCCCAGCAGGGCTTCACCGTCAAGTAGCACCCCAGCGGTGGCCGGCGTTCGCACCTCGTGCGACCGCCGGCCACCGTCTATCTATTACTGTTCGTTAGGTGCCCTCGGAGGTTCCGCCCATGATCAGAGCAGCTGAGCCCAGTCCGCTCCAGTTGATCCGCGATGCGCTGCCCACACTCGCCGGCGCTCGACGGCGAGTGGCACAGGCGATCCTCGATGACCCTTTCGAAGCGGGCCGCAATTCCATCACGTGGCTAGCAGAACTCGCTCAGACCCAGCCGGCCACTGTAACCAGGCTGTCCTCTGCGCTCGGATACAACGGTTTTCCCGCGCTGCGAGCGGCCGTCGCCAACGAGGGCGGTCGCGAGATTCAAGCGGGCTGGGAAAGCGACATCGGGTCTGAGATCACCCCGACAGACACGAGCGAGCAGGTGATGAATGTGCTCGCGGGTCACCAGATGCGCGCCATCCGCAATGCGATGTCCGCGATCGATTTGCCCGCGCTTGAACGCGCGGCAGATCGGATCGCGGCCGCCGACCGCGTGCACATCTTCGGCGAATGGGGTGACAAACCGCCAGCCGACGAGCTGTATATGCGCCTTCTGCGTATCGGCGTTCCTGTCTGGTCACACGAGGGCTCTTACGCCGCGAAGATCGGCGCGGAACAACTCAGTGCCTCGGATGTCGCGATTGCAGTATCCCGCTCGGGCGAAAGTCAGATCGCCGCCGAGTTCCTAGCGACAGCCCAATCCAACTCCGCCGTCACGGTGTTGCTGACGGGTGAAGTGGACTCCTCGCTAGCAAGGCAGGCAGACATCGTGCTGTTCACCGGAACCGCGGGCGGGCACAGCTGGACGGAATACTTTGCTGGCCGCGCGAGCGACTCCTTCCTCGCCGGGCTGCTGTGGATGCTGGTCGCTCAGCGACTTGAAGCCTCGTTCACGCTGCCTACTGAGTAGGCATCAGTCGCGCTGAGTAGGCATCAGTTCGCGAACACCCTTACTGCGGAGATCATGGCCGTCGGCGCGCCGTTCGTCGCCGAGACCGCCACGCGAAGGGCGCGCGTCCGGATTCCACTCTCCAACTGATGCACGCGGCGCCGCACGCGATTGTCTTCGATCGAGACAAGCGGGCTCCATTGGCCATCGCTGGCTTCGGTCAAGATGCGGTAGTCGCGAACGAGTTCCGGGATCACGGCAAACGGCGTGCGATGGTGGTGCAGGTTGATGAGATCTTCGTCTACATCGTCGTTGAAGATCAGGTGCACGCTCGCCACGCTGACCTCAGTGCCCCACCGGAATTCCACGAATTCTTCCCCGCCCGGTTGGATGGGAAGCGATGACCATAGCTGTGGTCCACCGTATGGGCGCTGCATCCCCCCGGCCACGTTTTCAGCGCTGTATGCGCGAGTAACAGGTTCGACTTCCAGCACTGGCGCCTTTCGGCGCAGCTCGAATGCCGACCAGGCGTTGCTCTGCGGCCGATGCGCGTCGACGCGAGGAGTGCGGCTCACTAGTCCGAGCACCCCATATGCCCCGGGAGCATCGTTCAGAACGAGTGCGAGGTCCGCTGAGCGGCGGATCACGACGACGACATCTTCCGGCTTGTCGGGCTCATAGTCGAAGCGGGCCTCGACCCAGCTTCTGCCCGCATCCGGGATCTCCACCACGGTCTCAGCGATCAACCGCACCGGAATATGGTTCTCGCCGCCCGCGGTCGACCATAGTTCGATAGCCGCAGCCGTCGGCCCGGACGCGTCAAGGAGCAGGCGCACGGTGTCGAGGCGCGGATCGGCAGGCATCAGGATTCCCACCTCGTGCTCGTGAAGAGCGAACGTGATCGTCTCGGTCGCGGGTTCCGTCCCCAACGAGAGGAGGGTGCTGGAGGAGCTGACGGCGGCGCTGAGCGCGAGGTCCCGCTCGTCTGCCCACGGCACTCCCACGATGGATGCGTCCTGTCGCAGCAGGGTGTCCTGGAGTTCGCGCAGGTGCCGGGTCGCGATTGTGCGCGCCGGTACCCCGTGGCGCGCCGCGAGCGCAGCGCCCGCGCCAGCGGCCTCGCCCGTCACGGCACAGGTCGCCATTACGCGAGTAGTGCCGAATGCAACGTGGCTGGCGGAGATGTCTCGGCCCGCGATAAACATGTTGGCGACATTCTTTGAATAAAGGGAGCGGAACGGGATGTGATAAACGCCCGACGTGAACAGGTGCTTCGATCCCGCATCACTCGAGTACATTCCACCGGGAGGGTGAAGGTCGATCGACCATCCCCCGAATCCGACGGTGTCGTCGAAGCGAACCTGCTCCATGATGTCTTGCTGAGTCAGCACATGATCACCGATAAAGCGACGGTATTCGCGCTTGCCCGGGAGCGAACCGACCCATTCCAACGTCAGGGTTTCGGCGTCGTATTCGCCCGAGTTCTTGATGTGGTTCCAGATGCCATAGACAACCGCCCAGAGCTCGTCTCGGATGAGTTCGTTGTCATCCACCGCATCGAGCTCACCACCCCACTCGATCCACCAGTAGTCGCACCCGTTCGCCGCGGTGTCGATACGACGGTGCTGCAGGATAGTGGTCGCAGCGATGTCCTTCGCAATGGACGGGGCCACAAAAGGCACCGGATGACCGACGTCTTTTGTGTAGAAGAGGATCGTACTTCCGAGCATGTCGTTGTCTGGCTGCTCCGGTGCCCAGTCTTCGCCGTACATCGACCTGGCCTCGCGACCACTGGCGTACCAGGCGCCGGCGAGCTCGCCAACGAGACCGTCGCCGGTGGCGTCGATGAAGGCGTGTGACTCGAATCGGATGAGCTTCTCCGATCCCATCTGCCATCCAGTGACTGAGCGAATAGTGCGATCGTCTTCGGGTCCGTCTGCTGCTACTTCCCGCACGTCGGTGTTGAGGAAGAGCGCGATGTTCGGCTCGGCGCGCACTGCGTCGAGCACCACCTGATCCCAGTAGTGCGGGTTTCCCTCGGGGTTTCGGAACTGATTCTCCACGAAGAGCTCGCCCATGATCCCGGTCTCTCGCGCAAACTTCTGAGAGCCGTGGGCCGTGGCTCCACAGACCCACACGCGCACCTCGCTGCTGGAGTTGCCCCCAAGCACCGGCCGATTGTTGACAAGCGCCACGGTAGCCCCAGTGCGTGCCGCCGAAATCGCTGCCGCCACGCCTCCGAGTCCTCCGCCGATGACCGTGACATCCGACACGACCGTGCGATTCTGCATCCTGCGACTCCCTTGACGCGGTCCCTTACCGCTGAAAAAGAATAGCATGTTGCCTATGCTTAGGCTTTAGTGAGTGCAAATAGTTTTCATCTATAGGACGGGTCAGATGTCGACGTTCACAATCGGAGAGCAAGACTTCTTGCTTGACGGGGAGCCATATCGCATCCTGTCAGGCGCCCTCCACTACTTTCGCGTTCATCCCGGCCAGTGGGCCGATCGCATCAGCATGGCCAGGCACATGGGCCTCAATACGATCGAGACCTACGTGGCGTGGAATGAACACTCACCGCGCCGGGGCGAATTCGAGACGCGGGGGCGGCTGGACCTGGTCCGCTTCCTCGAGCTGGTGCAGGAGGCGGGCATGCACGCGATCGTGCGGCCCGGTCCGTTCATCTGCGCCGAGTGGGACAACGGCGGGCTTCCAGGGTGGGTCACACGTGAGTGCGGTGCCGACATCCGCACCTCCGCGCCTTCATATATGGGCGCCGTCAAGGGCTACCTAGACCACCTGTTGCCGCTTCTCGCCCCCCTGCAGATCGACCAAGGCGGACCAATCATCCTCATGCAGATCGAGAACGAATACGGTGCCTACGGCTCGGACAAGGCGTACCTCGGTGCTCTGGTCGAGGAAACCCGGGGCCACGGCATCACCGTGCCCCTCACAACGGTCGACCAACCCTCAGATGAGATGCTCGAAGCAGGCGGCCTACCCGAACTCCACAAGACGGGATCATTCGGGTCTGCGGCAGGCGAGCGCCTCGCGGTTCTGCGCAGACATCAACCGTCTGGTCCCCTTATGTGCGCTGAATTCTGGGACGGGTGGTTCGACCACTGGGGCGGACACCACCACACGACGGATGCCGCCGAGAGCGCACGGGAGCTGGACGCGATCCTCTCTCTCGGCGCGTCCGTAAACATTTACATGTTTCACGGCGGCACGAACTATGGACTGACCAACGGCGCCAACCACAAGGGCCACTACGAGCCGACAACCACGTCGTACGACTATGACGCTCCCCTGAGCGAGCACGGTAGCCCCACCGAGAAGTACTTTGCATTTCGCGAGGTCATCGGTAAATACGTGGAGTTGCCAGAGATGCCGATGTCTTCGCCCACATCCGCGCCTTCCTTCGAGGTGCAATTCGACCGGTCAATCGACATCCTCAGCACCCTGGCTGACGCGCAGAGCGTGAGGTTCGAGCAGGTTGTCTCAATGGATGAGATCGACCACTTCCGAGGCTTCGCCCTCTATCGCACGACGTTGTCCAGCGGTGGCGTGCTGGAATTCAAGGAGATCCGAGATCGCGCTCACGTTTTCGTCAATGGGCTCCCTCTCGGCGTGCTCGACAGACAGCACAACGACCGGCGAATCCTGCTTCCAGACGACGACAAGATCTTGCTGGAGTTATTCGTCGAAGACGAGGGGCGAGTGAACTACGGCCCTCGAATCGGCGAACGCAAGGGGATCATCGGACCAGTCACCCTCGATGGGCGACCCGTGAGTGATTGGGAGGTAGTGGCACTTGATCTCGAGAACCTCGATTCGGTGGTCGAAGCTACACTCACCCCGGCCACGTCCGCTATCGGGCCCGTGGTCGCCGTAGCGCATTTCACCCTTCCCGCTCAAACAGATCTGCACCTCGCGAACGAAGGCCTGGCGAAGGGTGTGGCGTGGTTGAACGGGTGGCCATTGGGGAGATATTGGGCTCGTGGACCGCAGCGGTCTCTCTATGTCCCGGGCGCTTCTACTCGAGCGGGGGAGAATGAGCTCGTCGTTCTAGAGCTCAGCGGGGTTATCGACGGCGGAGTGCGATTTCTCGCTCGGCCCGACCTCGGGTCAACCGAGCAATAAGTCTCTCGGAACTTGTCAGTTCTCCTAGATCCATTCGCCGTCTTCGGTTCCGAGGTGGTCGCGCCCCAACTGCGTCATCGAGACCTCTCGACTCCCTTCGAGAAGAGGTCGGCGACGCGGTCACCCCCGTGCAGGCCGATATGTCCGAGCCAGAGGGCATCGAGACGCTCTACCGGGCAGTCGCCGAGCGCGGTACCGGTTTGAACGCCGTTCATGTGAACGCGGGGATCGGGGAATTCAAGCCGCTGGCACTCGTCACCGCCGATGACATCGACAGGGTCTTCGGAACGAATGTCAGAGTCACGACCCTCACGGTGCAGGGTGCACTGCCGTTCCTGCACGAGGGATCTGCGATCGTCGTCACGGGATCGTCGTCGTCGTCAGGCAGGGAGGCGGCGCTCGGCCTCTACGGCGCGTCGAAGGCTGCCGTGGCGACCCTCACTCGCACCTGGGCAGCGGAGCTCGCGCCGCTGGGAGTCCGGATCAATACCGTCGTTCCGGGGCCGACCGTGACGCCGGGACTCAAGGGGCTCGCTCCGGAGGACCCTGAAGAGCTGCTGACCAGATCGCGAGCACACTGCCCTTCGGCCGGCTGCTGTTGCCGGAAGAGGTCGC
>Ga0247741_1001256_pt1 | contig 14111 bp, 13 predicted proteins | sample UWRJL213509R2_FD_180945 | JGI IMG/M metagenome (GOLD analysis project Ga0247741, IMG submission 180945) | Plant litter microbial communities from Arlington Agricultural Research Station in Wisconsin, United States - UWRJ-L213-509R-2 | ecosystem: Environmental > Terrestrial > Plant litter >... | reverse complement strand
AACTGTATGGTGTTGCAGAGGGTCTTTGGGAGCCCGATTTGGAGCCCGAAGATTTGTTTGAGACTATATCGCAAACGTTGATGAATGCAGTGGATCGTGACGCGTACTCGGGTTGGGGATGTGTTGTACATGTTATGTGAGTCTTTTCATGATTCGTCTCCTTAGCTTCCTCATTGGTCGAATTTTGATCCAGCACGAAGGACAAGGTCATTACGCGCACGTTGAAGGGCAGAATGGATTAATTGTACTATGCTGAGCTTCTCATCTGTTCCACTTGGCTCTGTACAACTGAGCAATAACATCAATTTCGCACTCAGAGAAGTAAGAGTTTCTCACGTCTTCAGTCCAATCAGTGTTGCGTGCGTTCAATAAACCTTTGTCACTGACGTCCACGTCCCTTTGCAGTGGTTGTTGGAGGATGATAACTGCTTTCGAACTCATTCTTTTTGCTATCCTTGCCTCATGCATTTCGTTGCTTACTGGCGAGAAATGGGGACGGCCTGATGATATCGCAAGACCAGCATTGAACACCACTATAATCGTCTTGAACTGGTCACGGCTTGCTAATGTCAATAAAATAGTGTCTGGTATCTGCAGGGAGTTGCTTCATGACACTGTTCATAGTGCTATCGTTTGGAATAATAGTCCAAGGGCATTATCCTACGAGGTGAGTTGCCTAGTCGACGACTATCGCTCTCTCTGCCATACTTACAATACTGCAAGTCAGACTTCCAGAATACACTCTGCCCTAAAGACCGTCTACGAATAATCAATTCACCGGAGAACCTGTACTTTCAAGCACGATTCATGGGATGTGCAGAAGCCGCAACTCCATATTGTTTCATTCAGGTATACTATATTTCCTACTCCCCTAAAGAAACTGTTCAAGTGTTGCGTGCAGGATGACGACTTTCTCATTCTGCCGGAAATAATACGCGCATTGAGTTTAAGAGCAAACAATAGGAATATCTCGGCCATTCATCTGCAGCCTCCAGACGAAATGTTAACCAGTCATTTGCGTTCCATAGAAATTAGCGACAAGATTCAGACCACTTTTGCCTGGCTGGGCTACGGTACAATTATCCAACGCTCAAGGGCGATAGAATTCCTCTCCCTCCTCAAGGAACTCGATTTGACAGATGAGGAACACAAGATGGCTGACAACTATTTCACCATCCTGAGAAATGAAATCCCCGAACGGTGGTTTGACCAAGGCATCGAGTTAGGTGGCGGACAACCATTCACAGTCGGCACTGCAGGAGAAGAGAGGAACTTACGCCATATTGTGCATTCCCTGCGTTATTTAGTCATTGAATATGCTGACTCAACACATCTGCCTGCCTAGATTCGAGCAGCCCAGTTGCTGGACCGAATCGTGTCAAAAGGTGGACGTCATCTCCACTACACGGCACTCGAAAAGGAGACGGTGCTCCCGAGTTCATTGCAAATTTCCCGAGCACCATGTCATTATAGTCTCTGCGTCTTCGAAACCTCGATCAAGCTACTCCCCGATGATCTCATCTCTCCTACTTTTGCTTCAACAGAAATTATCTCCCTCGAGAGAACTCGGTTGCAAAATTTGGGTGAACAGCGAAAGTTTTATTACCTGAAGTTCCCTCCATCGAACGCAGTGGATGGGAATCCTCTGACTACGTTTCGCAGCCCTAGACGTAAGTCTTCATCACCGCAACACTAGTCTCTATGTGACCTTACTGTTATAGATGCCCAGGGAGGTGATTGGATATCACTTGATATGCTCCAACATGCACTCCGTGAAGTACCTATCGATGTGGTCCTTCTTATCAATCCTGAAACGGAGATAATTCTTCGAAATTCAGTTTTTGAATCCTCTGATGATGGATTTGTTTGGGTGTGTCGGATATTTCTTAATTCCCTTAACCGTTATCACCCTCACTGACGGCAATGCCAGATCTCCTGGGAACCTGAGTTACTCTGCAAAGACTCAAGCCCCTCTAGTTCCGATTCGGGCCACGCAGACTCACAAGGTTGGCTCCCTGTTAGATCTTGCAGAACACCCCTCAAGAAACCAAAGCAATATACGAGAGTACGCCTGCTCCGCGATGTAGGTTATAGATGGGGTCTCCACGAATTCCGTGTCGAATCTTCACCGAAGAAATGAGAACATATATCATATCAAGCGCCTAGCAGGAATCCGAGAACATCCCTCAAACAACCGTATGCATACTTATTTTTGACATTAGTTTTAATGATCTTGCGAAATATACCACCTTGTAAATTCAATTGTCTTGCAATATATATCAGGTGTAATCCTCAGGACGATCTTCGCAAACGCAGTCTTTGCAATCTCCGCTTACGTCATGCCAAGGATGCTCAGGGACAAAGCGACTGGGTAACGTGCGGCGATGTGCGCTTGAGCTAACTTCCGGGTCCACTTGCTACAACCTCTTCCTTCAACAGTCCCCACAACGATGTACTCTTCAGCCGCTCGTCGACTGGCCACTTCGGGCACTGTAGCCTCGTCTACTAGAAGAGGAATCTCTGTTCAGGTATGCCAAAGTGGTACCAAGAAATTACGAATTCCTGATGCGCCACCCAAATCGATAGTCCCTTCTCCATGGATCGCCAGAGGCAAAGCAAGCTGGAGATATCGAGATTCAACAGCACTCAAAACTCGTAGGACGTGGTAAATACATCCACGACTTTGAAAGTATGTTCCCTTTTGGTTCATGTACACAGCACATGCACTGACCCGATTCCCAGCCCATCGTGTTAAACCGGACAAGGTCGAGGAATACAAAAAGGCTGCGTAAGTAGCATAAATGTGCAATTTTGCGTTCATTAATAGGATTGTGTGCAGCGAACGTTATTACCAGGGCATTCGGGAGGACACTAGGCTATCTATCAAGCTCACTGGGAATTGGGAAACCCAGGTTGGGGATCGTGATGCATTCGTGCATATCCTTGAATACGAAAACTATGCGGGATACGACAAGGCGGTTCAACTGGTTCGGACATCTGAAGTGAGTTTGGTTGCTGTTGTCTTTGCCTCCAAGGTTGACTGAAGTATGTTTAGCACTGGGACGCATACAAAGCTATGTTACCCTTTGTCTACAGCCGCTCCAATCAACTCAATCAAGAGTTTGCCTTCCTCCCGACCTCACCACCTCATGCTGAAGGTGGTATATTCGAATTGAGGAGTTATCAGCTGAAGCCTGGAACCCTCCTTGAGTGGGAGAACACCTGGTGAGACCTTGTGTTGCCCTCTTGTCTCATTTACTTATGGGCTCGAATACGCTGCCTACAGGAGAAGAGGAATAGAAGCTCGCCGTAAGAGCATCGCACCAGTCGGGGCCTGGTTCTCCCAGGTCGGACTGCTTCACACCGTTCATCATATGTGGCAATACCCGTAAGCATATGTTGTACCTTCCCCTGTCGTTCCTGGTTTTTATGACTGTCCAGCAACCTGCAAACGCGAAAGGAAACCCGCGAGAAGGCATGGCAAATCGATGGTTGGGCGGAAACAGTCTCGAAGGTAAACCCTCAGCTTCACATCCTAAGCCATGATCTAAATCAAACACAGACCTCGCAATTGGCGTGGTCTATGGATGCTTCGATTCTCACAGCACTGCCTTTCAGTCCCCTAAAGTAATTGCTCTGTATGCACTTTGGACAATCTGATGAACGCGGATACAGCTATCGCAGTAACTATTATGTTCATATAAGATGAGTTTTACTCCCAGTCACAGCGGCATACATTGTCGAATGTTACTTGGCACGTCTGGCATTGAGTTATCAGGGCCAGCCGGGAAATTCTTGGAAGTCCGTTTCCACGGAGAAGAACTTCTTATTTTTTGAATGCCAGCGTCATAACTGTGTCAGCGTGCTGAACCCAACGAGCAAATAGCTCACGTGAGTAACCCCTGGATTTATGTGGGGCGAAAGAAGGTTAAAAACAGCAATAATTCTCAGTTCTTTCTTTATATCTACGTCTGCAGCTGCGCAGGTCGTGTCAAACTGTTTACGATGGACTGGCGTGATAACACGGATCCGTCTGATGATGACAACCGCCAAGACCCGCAATCTACTTCTAGAAAACGAAGCAGTCGAGGTTGGAGGATGCAATAGGCGCTCAGCGTTCGCCTTTGATGTACTCACCTTAGCTCCTTTCAGCCTGTGATCAATGTCGAAAAACCAAGAGCAAATGCGAGAAGATTGCTGGGGAGAATCAAAAGTGCAAAAGCTGTAATCTGGCGGGCACTGGTGAGCAACGTCCAGGCTCTAATGTCAAAAACCGATCTTATATCGCGTTTAGAATGCACATATCTAGGTCCAACTCAATGTGATACTATCAGTGTCATTCTCATGAATTTTATCAGGGCCCAGCTACAAACGAGGTCCACCGAAAGGCTATATCCACGCCATCGAACAGCGTTGGCATCAAGTGGAAGCACTATTGGGCGCTATTCTCATGTGTCCCAACGAAGCTGTGCAACGTGTCGTCACCGATCTCAAGCAAGATGACCTTGCCCGAGAAATACTGGGAAGAGTTGACTCCGGCCCATATGTTTGTCCCTGCCTCTGTCCCTCTCCCGTTGAATTAGGAATTCTGATCTTCAATCAAGGGTCCCTCCGGGAGAAAAAACCAACCCCTTGACGCCACGAAAGAGGACTTCTTTACATCCATCCTGCGAAGCAGTGAGGCCACCAGCAACGTGGACACCCCGCGCTCCAGGCGACAATCACGCGTCTCTCGTGAGATCGTATCTTCTAATCCAGGTCTGTCTGGTCTTCGTCCCGACTCCAACCTCTCCAAACTAAAGCCATGGTTAGGTCACAGTCTATCTGTTGTTCCTACGAAGGAGTGGCAAGATAATCTTTCGAAACTGTTGGGGATCGGACGGGCGGCAGGAGGCCTCTCCACGAGTAGCAGTGCAGATCGTCCCGTAACACAGAGAAGACGGATGAATGAAGAGAAATCATTAACTACACTTCAAACTCTCGAGGCAACGGGTAAGTAAGCGTGATGCATCTTACTGTTCATGTAAACCAATTGCCCTTTAGATGAACCGGATGACTACGGAGATGCTACAGAAGGGATGGGACTGTTGTCGTTGGACGAGAACCGAGAGGTAGATATCTCTTTCCCTCAGCTCTTGCTATGAATGCCAATACATTACCCAAGGTTCGCTTTCATGGGCAAGCTAGTGGACTGCAGCTCCTTGGAAGGAATGAACGGACAGACGACCGAATAGAAGGCGGTGTGTGGTATGTTCTGTGTCGCTCCTGTTGTCCACATCTCACTATATGCAGGCATCTACCTATGGCTAGAATATGGCCGCCCTCTTCAGTTGGCTTAGAAAGGTATTATCTTGAAGATCCGTCCATTAAATTGCCGTCCCAAGAAATGCAGGATGAACTTATCAAACTTTACTTTACTAACATCCACCCTGTATTTCCCGTCATTCACAAGTCGCATTTTCTGTCGGAATACGAATCCAGGTGCGCGAACTTGGTGTAAATAGTTACTTCCAGTTGAAACTTCCATTTTCTAGGAAAAATAAGTGAGCAGCTCGGCCGTCGCCCCTCTCGAACTTTGACTTGAATTTTTGGAAGTAGCGAACACGGAGGGCGTCGAAGTTCTGCGAACTTGAAGTCTTACTCCAAAACGTCAACCTCAAGGCCTGAACCAACTCAAGAAATCACTCCCTTGCTTTTGCTTTCCATCTTTACGATATCGGCCCGATACATGGATGATGGCAAACCTCAAGACGACAGTATGTGGGAAGCAGGTTGTGATTACCTTGATACTGCATGCGGTCTTCTGTGTGAGTAAAATCCATTCATCCCACTCTTCCCATCATTGACTCGATATTAACAGCCAAAATCTTTCACATCGCAAGGCCCTCGACCGTACAATCACTGCTGTTGCTAGGTTATCGTGAATTTGGTATCGGATCTATGGAGCAAGGATGGATTTTTATTGGTACGACCGACCTAAATTAATTCAGACTTAATTGAAACGCTACAATAGGGATGGCGATTCGAATGGTGGGACATTCCTATCATAAGTGACGCATGTCTGACTGGCGGATAGGCTTTTGACTTAGGTCTTAACTGCGATTCATCGAAGTGGAAGATGCACGGACATGATATGTTTTCTCCTGAAGAAACTCAAACGCGCAGTCAAATCTGGTGGGTTTGTATCTTGGCGGATAGGTGTGTCTTGATTTGTGATTCCCCTCATTGCTCAATAACGCGATCTTCCAGATATGGGTCGATGTATATGGGTAGGTAAGTTATGGCAAAAAAGCATCGGAGCTGACAAGCAATATAGGCCGCCCAACAATGATTAAGGATGGAGACTTTGAAACACCATTGCCTTCTATTGAGCCGGTAAACGCCCAGCTTCTTCTCTGTTAGCGCAGTTCCTCACAGTGTAAATTAGGACGACGGAGACTATTGGCAGCCTGATCTCACCAGGAACAACTTAGAATTTGAGCCTGTCCCGGGAAACTTCATGGCCGCTTTCTGTGCTACCTCAAAATTAGGTAGGAGTTACGTCCACAGACTTGAGGTAAGACTTGAACGATTATTATAGCCATAATTCTTGGTGCTATTATGAATGAGATATACCCGATTCGTCCTCCCCAAGGATTTTCGAGGCAAAAGGTTCTATCTGCCCTTGAGGGGCGGCTTGATAAATGGTTTATCACTCTGCCTGAAGAGCTTCACTGGGACTTTAATAACAGGAAATCCAAGCCAACCCCCGCTATCATATCGCTCCATGTGCGTTATTGGGCCGCAGTTTTGCTGTTGCATCGTGCTTTGTGAGTTCCCAGCTTTGAATTGTCCTACAGTGCAAGTCACTCATCCAGTTGTCTAGCATACCGAACTGGAAGAAGTAACCTTGTTATCTGTGAGAACGGAGGGTATATCATACTTACTTCCCGTTCACAGCCACGAAGAAACATCAAATATGTCAAGCGGCGGGTTGAGAGCCCTCGATCTTGCTCATAGCGCAGCTTGCCATGTTACCTCGTTGGGTAAGATAAAGAGGGTTTTATATTGCCTATTTTTTAATGATCTAAATCGACTTACCAGTGGATATATATAATTCGTTGTTCACCATGGACAGAGCTTCGCCATTCTTGACATCGTATCTGCTTAGTGCGGGGTGAGTGCATTGTGTACTCATTTATAACCATCCTAACTAGAGTTGGCGAACAACAGAATCATGCACCTTCTAACGTGTATGTTATACAGACAATAATGAACGACATCGTTAATTGATCGTACATGCAGTGACCATCCGTCCCAACAATGCGGAAGCGGCCGTCGGCCTAGAGAATTGTAAGAAAGCCCTTAGAGACATGAGAGTGAGCAATTCCACCAACCTTCGGATGCAAGCGCTCATATTCACAGATTCTGTGGCCAAGTGCTGCGCGCGCTTGGGATCTGCTGGATGGTGTTTCGAAACGGGCTCCTGTGGATCCCAATATACCTGCCGCATTTCAGGCCGTGGACCGACGCAAGAGACCTGCACAAGACGCATTCGGGGAAGATAGAACTTCTCACTATCTCAAACATGAGACATTCGAGGAAACGGGAGGCACTGGTCACAGTACGCTGGCTCCTATGCCTGCTGATACTGGTGGTCTACAAGATATGAGCACTAGCTTGATGGCGCAGATGCTGGGGTTCGCCATGCCGGGCGTCGGGCTTTCGACATCTTACTACCCCGGTTACGAGTGGTGGCCAAGAACTGACTTCGGCTCGCAGGCTCTTGATGAGAATATGCAATACACTTCCGAGACGACTTTCGACGCTAGCATTGGTGTAGTGGCAACCCCTCAATCTGCAGATAGTCATTGGGATTCGCAGGGTGGAAATAGCGAAGCGCCCACAGAACAAAATTATGTTCCGAATACCCTGCAGCCGTATGGGTATGAATATAGGTACTACGGAGTATAAACATGTTTTTGGGTTCTGTGTATACAAAATAGTCTCTTTATTGTAGAGTGTTTTGTCATGTGGACATCATGATAAGCATCTGATTCGCTGGGACAATTGTGTGCGAGACAAAGTGTGTTACATAATGCCTCGCCTGAGGGGTATGTGATCGCAATCAGCATGGACCTTCGTGGACCCACGATTGACCAATCCCTCTGTTTGGCGTTGTCCTCAGCGCCTACCCACCTCAATGTCCCACCTCCACGACATCCTCAACCCAGACGCAGCTCGAAAGCAGCCTGCAATGTGAGCTCTTAAATTTATTCACATATACCGTGCTAATTCTCGAAATTTCTACTAGATTGGCTGTTGAGACTGAGTTTGAGGAGCAAATGTCTTCGTCCTTCGAAGAGGACGACGATATCATCGACATGTCTCCCATCTCAGATGAGGAAATTGATGAGTTGGACGACGATAGTTTGGGAGAGGACGACTATCGTGAAGCCTCCCCACCCACCTCACCCCGGCTCCAACACCCTCTAGACGGTTCTCCTGAGCATACGACTCAAGAAATCGGATTCGAGCGAGCTGCCGATCGAAATATGCAAAAAAATGAGGAAAAGAGACCTCAGAAACAGCCCAGACGAAAGTTGGAGCGCCATGACCGCAAAATAGACCTTGGTCTACATGATCACAAGGCCCACGCAGATTGTCCGGATACCCTTGCTTGCCTCCCTGACACCGCTGGGAGACCCCAACATACACTTCCCGTCATTCTACGCTGCGCAATTCTCGGAAGTCCACGAAAGCGCCTAACTATTCGAGAAATTTATGCGACTATGGAATCAAAATACCCCTTCTACAAAACTGCAGGACTTACTTGGAAGGTACAACATACCTCTTCCATCTCAATTTCCGTCGCATGTTGACCTCTGCGCGTTTGTTTTGGGTTTTCAATTGTGCAGCAATCTGTTCGCCACCACTTATCCCTCAACCGCCTTTTCGAGCGACAACCTCGACCCGTCACTGATCCAGGCTTTGGCTCATACTGGACTGTGAATCTGTCTGCCCCACCAGGGACTAAACGACCTCGCAAGAGAGGCAGACCAAACAAAGATAATTCAGATGGCGCAAGTGCGAAGAAATCTTCGATAAATCACCAACGAGAGTCATCGGAACCTCAACCTCTGACACCGGGCCAATCCCCCCCAGTCACTAAATTTCAATTCCAACCACAAACGCATCCACCACCGCCTCCCCCTCCTTTACCTCAACCTCAGATCAACTCACTAAACCCTCGTCCTTCCAATCCTCATCATCAAGTTTCGAATCACCAGATGCTGCCTCACGGTCGCCATCATGACAGCCAACATCCACACTACTCATCGTCTACACCTCACAATCAATCCTATTCACAACCCAGGCCCCAGCTTCAACATCATCACAGTTTTTCTCATCCACATCAAGCACCCTCTCATCACCAATCTCAACCACGTTCCAGTGGACCTTACACTCATTCACATCGCGAAGGGGAAATGCAGCGTTCTTTCCACCATTACCAGAAGCCCTCAACACCTATCACACCGGCATCGGGACGTGACTCTGACTATCCACCATCTTCCAGGGATTCAGATTTGGATGACAGTAGCCTATTAACGATGGAGGAGGACAGGGCCCACATTGCAACCGTGTCAGAAGACGAATGCGAAAGCGAAGAAGATATGGTGCGCCCTTACAATCGGCGTTCATCCCTTCCTACTACTTTTGTCCCATCACGTCTGCCACCACCAATACCTTCACTTCCTCCTTTCTCGTCGTTGGACCAAACCAAGGAGGATGTCATTGAACACATGCGACAGGAAATTGCTACCCTGCGTCGTACTTCCGCAGAGGCGGTTTCCACCTCGATTCGCCTTTCGGAACAATTGGCCAACGCTAACCTGGAAGTTTCACGATCTAGAGAGGTTGTTCGAGACCTAGAGGATATGCTCCAAGACGAAGCCAAAAAGCGAAAGGATGCAGAACGGCAGAAGGAGATGGAGGCCGAACGAAGGCGTGCGGCTGAGCTGGCTCTGAACAACATTGCTTTGCGTTCGCCAAACCGACCCCGACCAACCTAAAACCACGAGCAATGAGAACACCTCTAAACCTCCGCGGCTATTTCGTGGCGCGACATGCATTATTATGCTTACATATCGTGCATAGCGGATCCGAGTCTAAAGCTGGTACACATGGACACTTACTTCTCATATCGTTGGGAACAATGGTTAGCATGTCTTGTTGACTATAACTGTGACATAGCAGGTCCTTCTCAGATCTTCAAAGAACTATGGTATTCATGCTTTGATTCTTTACACGTTTGTTATCGACAAACCTATTCGCCGGTAACTGTGTCGGGAATTGTTACATTTCCACGGGCCTAGTCCCGCTGTGGCTTCTCCATTTATCGTCGACCCAGTAGGCTTTGCGGTAGATGATGGACTTCAAGCTCGTGTACTTGGTGATGATTAGTGTTCTATAATTAGTCGATGTCAATCAAGTACAAATAAACGGCTCGAAATTTGTGATCAGCGCTTGTTCACAGGATCTGGATCTCTTTTGAAATCAGTCGGTCAAAACAAAATGGCTGTTCCCACAACAGGACGGCCTAAACTAAAGACTGCGTGCGTACTATCTTCATCTTCGTCTGCTGTTGGTGCTGAAGGCATGGTAGCTTTAAGAAAGCGCGGACAATTGCACCACTATATACATCAGGTGCAGTCGCTATTGCCCAGGACGGAAAGAGGCTTGTTACCTGCGTCTCAGAAGAAATTCTCCTTACCGATGTTGAGAGCGGTGTTGAAATATGCCGATTTGTTGGGGTACATCTTATGTCTTCCGTTTTCTCTCTTCAAATTGACTGACAATTGAACAGGATACTCAACCTATAAACTCCCTTTGCATCACACCCTCTTCGTCACACCTCCTTGTCTTCACTTCTGCACTTTCATTGCGGATATTTGAGCTTCCTGGATCCAAAGATGTTCTCAAAAGGCGCGTTCCGCCGATTAGAGTCGTCAACCGCGCTCATGAAGCCCCGGTTCACGTTTGCAAGGTGGATCCTACATCAACCTATCTTGCTTCAGGATCTGCGGATGGAGTCGTGAAAGTCTGGAATATACTGGGTGGATTCGTTACCCATGTTTTCAAAGGCCATGGAGGAGTTGTCAGTGCTCTGGCCTTCAATTACCCCCAAGATGCATCCTCTGTTACGCAGACACGAACCATGCATCTCCTAACCGCTAGTGTGGACACCCGGATACGACTGTTCAATCTGACTGATGGCGCGTCGACTTCCAGCGGAGGTGGCAAACCAGAGGCTGTCCTCGAAGGTCATGTCTCAGTGCCGCGAGGTCTCGATGTGTCGGAGGATGGAAAGTGGCTCGTCAGTGGTGGCCGAGATTCCGTGGTTTTGATTTGGGATTTACTTTCCAAGTCATTGTCGACAAATAAATCCAAAAGCAAGAAAATCAACAACGCTACTGCTCCTCTGACTCCAACTCTGGTGAAAACCGTACCAATACTTGAAAGAGTGGAGGCTGTCGGGATTTTACGTTCGGACGGTAAACTCGGAGAGTCGGATGGGGACCTGAACAGTCTTAGATTCTATACCGGTGGTGAGAAAGGCGTCGTCAAGTTATGGAGTGGAAAGAAAGGGGAAATTGTGCAACAACTGGGCCAAGAAAAAGCTGCTTCCTCATCAGAAGAGTTGGAAGAACAACGGCAGGTCTCGAATATTCTGTGAGTTAATCGATACCTTTTCATCTAGCAAATCTAATTAGGAATAAGTTACCTGCCTGGGTGTTCTACACTAATATCCATTCACGCGGACCAGAACATCAATTTTCACTCTCTCGCAGACGGGTCGCTCTCGAGACAGTTAATCGGATACAATGACGAAATCGTGGATGTAACGTATCTAAGCTATCCGAATTCACCGAACTCTACTCCTTTAAACGACACTCACATCGCATTCGCAACCAACTCGTCTCTTATCCGAGTGTATTCTACCCAACATTACGACTCTCGTCTCCTAGAAGGACATGCGGACATCGTACTTGCCCTGGACCATTCTGCGGCCGGGGGTCTACTTATTAGCGGGAGCAAGGACAAAACAGCCAAAATTTGGGCACCCACAGCCCAGTCAGATTCGTGGGGCTATAGATGTGTGGGTGTATGCGAAGGTCACGCAGAGAGTGTTGGCGCTGTCGCTATGGCTCGAGAAGGTGACACACCAAAGTTTATGTTCACTGGGAGTCAAGATCGAACAATCAAGATGTGGGATCTCGTAAATGTACCCTCACGCTCATCGAAAATGGAGAACGATACCGCTATTGTGCGTTGCAAGAGTCTGACGACACAAAAAGCACACGAAAAGGACATCAACTCGCTGGATGTTTCGCCTAATGACCGCTTCCTGGTGTCCGGTTCGCAAGATCGCACAGCCAAGATCTTTGAGATTCAATATATCGCTGGCGCTGGCGGTGCCTTACGTGGGGAGTTGAAGTTAATCGGAACGTGTAAAGGCCATAAACGAGGGGTTTGGACTGTTCGATTTGGGAGGGCAGAGCGTGTACTGGCGACCGGGAGTGGCGACAAGACGGTCAAGCTATGGAGTCTGGATGACTATTCCTGTCTGAAGACGTTCGAAGGCCACACCAACTCTGTTTTACGGGTCGATTTTCTCAATGCTGGAATGCAGCTAGTCAGTTCAGCCTCGGATGGGTTGGTCAAGTTATGGAATGTCAAAGACGAGGACTCTGTGACCACCTTGGACAACCATGAAGACAAGGCATGTGGTCTTCTTTCCCCTCGGCCGTTCCTTTGCTCAACTATCTACGCAGGTGTGGGCACTAGCAGTTAGTAGAGACGAACGGACGATCGTCTCAGGTGCTGCTGATTCAGTTGTCACTTTTTGGGAAGACTGCACAGAGGAAGCGGAGACTGAGAAGGAAGAAAAGCGTGCAGATATGGCGTTGAAGTGAGTCGAGTCTAACTATTGTCTAAAGAAAACAGTTATTCACCTGGTTGTCACGTTTGCAGAGATCAAGACTTCCTCAACTACGTCGCACTGAATGACTATAAGCGGGCCGTAGAACTTGCGCTTGCATTAGCACAGCCTGGTCGTCTATTAAGCCTCTTCAAAAGCGTTGGCTCCTCTGAGGACGATGACAGTTCAAGCTCCATCACTGGTAGCACCTCAGTTGACGAAGTGATACGCACTTTGGGGGGTTCCGACCTCGCGAAACTCTTGCGTTACGTGCGAGACTGGAACACAAATGCCAAAACTTCCTCGGTAGCACAGAGAGTCTTGTTCGCAATTCTCAAACTGCGCCCTGCGGACGACATTGTCCAGGCGTTCGGAGACGAGACTGCGGAAGGAGGTTTCGTCGATGGGGATATCACCGGAGCCACACTCCCTCCCCAGCAAGGGAGTCAACCAACCACTGGCCGAACAGCACTCAAAGACTTGGTAGAGGCACTGATTCCTTATTCCGAACGACATCTGTCGCGGATGGAGAAGCTGGTTCAGGAAAGCTACGTGGTGGATTATATTCTAGGAGAAATGGATGACGGCATGTTCGACAACGATCTACTGGACGAAGACGATATGCAAGTGGAACTTTCTGCGAATGGATTGGTGTGAACGGAGGCTTTAAAGAGAGATGATGGGGGGACACGAGTCGCAGGAAGTCATGCACGGGTGGCAATGGAGACCGGCTGCATTTTCTATTGGCGTTCCAATCTGGCTTTTGGGATCTTCAGCCCTCAGGTTCTCCTGCAGATCTTTCCCAATCGGCAACCTTGAACCCCATTAAAGAGTAACACCCATTCGCCTTCATGGATCGATTCTGTTGTGAGAATCTCATCCGAGTCCTCGCGTATCTGATCGTTCTTCAGTAGCCATGCCCGCATTACGCCTGGGAGGCAACCGGACGTGGTTGAGGGAGTAAGCCAATAAGGGGCGCGGTAGAAAGCAACATTAGAGATTGTAGCCTCTGTAATCTGATCGTCCTGGTTGTACATGAGGACATCGGAGTTTTCACCATCTGGTGTTGACTCTATTAGGTTCTTGTTCCTGGCCTTTGCTTGATCATACACCTCTCGCAATGTCGTCTTCGTCGATGTAAAGAAAGATA
>Ga0247741_1001255_pt1 | contig 14111 bp, 17 predicted proteins | sample UWRJL213509R2_FD_180945 | JGI IMG/M metagenome (GOLD analysis project Ga0247741, IMG submission 180945) | Plant litter microbial communities from Arlington Agricultural Research Station in Wisconsin, United States - UWRJ-L213-509R-2 | ecosystem: Environmental > Terrestrial > Plant litter >... | reverse complement strand
CGAAGATCTTCCGAGCTCTGGCGTCATCCGGAAACAAGACGGCGTTCCGAGCTCCTGCTTCGCCTCCTTTGCGTCCATTCTCTACGAGCCACGGAAATCAAGCACCCTTTGTCTTTGTTCGGTATCCATCCAGCCTCACGGCACGCCACCCACGTACCCCACACGAATCCATTCTCTGCAATCGCCCAATCCCCGGCCCACATCGTCCTCTTCACAAATCACACCACAACCACACTCCGATCCATCCATTGCCTTGGGCCTTCAAATGATAAAACATACAAGTATGGGGAGTTTGATTTGCGATAGAGATTTGTCTGCGCTTTACCGATGATTGTATATAGTTTATATACCCATAGGTTGTCGATTGCTCGACAAATTCATCTGAATCTTCATCCCTCCCTCTCTGTTCGTCGGGTGACCTGAGACAAAGTTCATCTCGTTTTCATCAAGCCGTTGAAGTGGTGTCTCTTACTCGTAACTCTCGGCTTTACTCCAGACCCTTGCTACGAGAAGACCAGCGTGTTCCCCACTCATCGACTGTAATCCGACTTCCGACTTATGCCCCATTCGCGATGTCTTGTTCTTGCCCCTCCATCCGTACCCCTCCATCCAACCTCCTGCTTCCTGACGCCTGACTACCGGGTCAGATAGTCACATTCAAGGTTATATAGATCCCTCTATGACATTGGGCGTAGCACACTCTGAATTAAACCGCAATGCATTCCTGTCGTCGTAAATGAGATAGTCAGATACTGGTTCCTTGCGGCGCGTCATGCGTGTCGATGGATGATATGGATGATGTCCAATGCTCTTTGGGACATTCATATGATGTACCTGCATTATGATTATCGCGTGAAAACCCTACCTTCCATATGTCGGTGTCAAAAAAAAAAAAACAAGAGTGACAACCTTCTACGCCACACTTATGCTTCCTGTGAAATTCAGATGAGCGAAGCCAAGATTACATAGCATCAAGCGGGGGTATTTATTCTACTGTACTCTGCAGTCTGCATTGCGCACTGGAGCGTCATGCTTTGTCTTCCAAAGTTCCGATTTCCCGCTCATTTTGAAATAATCCGGCTGCTGTAGACGAAAATCAGATGCAATGCGCGCTTATTTTCTCTTCCTTCTGATGAAATGTGAAATCCTGGCCCTTTCATCATTTAAAGTTACGTCAGATCGCGTCGCGTCGCGTTTCGACCTCATTAGTCTCACGTGAGAGCTGCCTCAGCGGCCCGTTCTTGATATCCCAGTAGCAAGTCGCCTTAAATGTCGTTGCTGCTTCCATTGGCAACTAAGTAAAAGCCATGGGCGTTCAGACTTCAGAACCCATCATGGGCGCCTAAGTATCTGATTTCTTTCGTTCTCATGACAACTCTCATTACAGACCGGTACCTCTTCGTGGATCCGAATGCCTCGTGGCGTCCAGTGCTGCCACAAGGGTAGAGCTGATGTGAAACCACAAAATCTTATAAGGAATTATGCACCCACTCACTTCAACTAAACTCAAGTCTAGCCTGCTTAAATCATCGCATTGTAAGGTGTCAATCAATTGGCTGAAACATCCCGGAATGTAATATCAGGTACTGCTCTTCGAGTTGTGAAAATTAACGGTGATCAGAAGCCAAACACGGGATCCAGCTGTAGGCGGCTTTCTAGGTTCTCTGAGTTCTGGGAAACAGCTGTCACTGATACGTCGCCCAAATTCGTGACTAATTAAAGGGTTTTCCGCCAACTGTTCCCAAAAGTGGCAATTCCACAGACCAATCTAACGTCAACTTTGTACTGGATGTTGGTGCTTTAGTCGCCTCGCACTTGAGCTTGAAGTCGAACCGACATTCCAATGCCTTGGGTCTGCGGTGAAAAATACCTCTACTCCCTTGAGTCTGACAAAAATAAGAAGCAGGCCGACGATCCTGGAGCGCTCGTGGTCGAAAATCTCAAGACCAGGGAGCGGATTCGTTGTGACCTATGGAAGGATGAAATCAACAACCTCCTCATTTTCGTGAGTTCAACATAGTTCCACTCTCTAATATTTCTGATGATTTCGGTCTAAGTAGTCTGGTCTGTTCTCTGCTGTGGTTACCGCCTTCATCATAGAGTCCTACAAAAGCCTTCAAGAGGACCCAACTGAGCGTCTTCTTTCGCAACTCGTCGCAATAATGAATAGTACTGCAGGTGGAACACCAACACCTACTTCCCTCGCTACACCCATCCAGTCATCCTTTTCTCCCACCTCAACGACTACGCGCGTTAATATCTTATGGTTCCTCAGCCTCGTGTTCAGTCTAACAACTGCTGTGATTGGCATTGTGTCGCTCCAGTGGATAAGGGAGCACCAACGCCCCGCTCAAGGTCTCACCAGTCGATTCGAGGGAGCACTTCTTCATATGCACGCAGAAGCCCTGGACAGGTACTATGTACCTCAAATAATATCGACACTTCCCGTCCTTCTCCTCGTTGGCCTCGTCCTCTTCCTTGTCGGCTTAATCGATTTCCTTTGGAACATTGACCGTATTGTGGCCTCCCCTGTCCTCGCCGCCGTCTCTTTGACTCTGTTATTCCTACTCCTCTCAACCTGCATCCCTGGTTTGCAACCCCTTCCTCTCCATCGCTCTCATAGAAAGCCAGGCAGCCGTCCCCGGGCTCCTTGCCCGTACAAGTCCCCGCAATCGTGGGCATTCCTTTACGTTGTTGCATATTGCAAACGTCCATTCAAATTTCTGGCCGACATTTACTTCAAATCTTTCACTCCTTGCTTTGGGGCGGATCTTGGTGACAGTTGGATCAAGCATGGGTTATTCTGGCTTCGCCAGCGGGATATTGACGGAGTTACATCCCACATACAAAGGCTTGCTTCCGTCAAACAGAATCGATTCTCAGAACTACCTGCGGACACAAACTCAGAGCCAACGCTCCTGCACGGATTTCGAGGGTACGACAGTCTACTCCGAAGTCTTTGTAGCCCAAAGACTCACTTCTCGCCGCTGTATGATGGTGTACACGCCCACCTTCAGGTCAAACAAAGCATACCCGCGTCGAGTTCAGACACTTTGGAGCTTTATAGATCATTCAATGATGTTCTATCTTTGACCTACGGTAGCGAAGGCCACGGTAACTACGCTGAATTGCTCGCCGTCTATTTGTATGGACTTCTGCCCCCCAACCAGACCTACACATTTTCACAAGATACCATCCTGGCTGCCGACCCTGAATCGGTAGTCTTTGTTGACCACGCTCGATTCCTCTTCTTTTTACATGGGACAGACCTCTTCAGGTTCCCCACTCTTACACTCTACCACATAGAGTTGTGTATTCGTCTGAGTGAATGGCTCTTCCAAAGCCAACATCCACTGGGAGCCGACATACCCGAAGAATCTGGCATTTTTTTCATAGAACAGCATATTATTCGCGAGTCCGCCTCTGAGGTTTGGCATTTCGAAGGTGAGTGATCTACACAATATTTCAACGATGCGCAGGGACAGATACTGCATTCCGGTAGATGTCGATTATGAAAAAATCGTCGAGGGTTTGGTCGGACTTCAGACAAAATTCTTCAGATACGCATGCGATAACAACCCATCGGCGATCGAGGAGGACCCAGAGAAGTCAATTTTCACGAGCAACTACGTAACGCTGGTGTTCCAAGATATGGCCAGGATAATGGATACGATACCCAACACTACCGGTATTACGCAACGGTTTAACTCCCATCTTGAAAGCATCACGAAAGAGATAAGAAGGCATCAAGATACCGGAGATGGTGACTACCTCTTTTGGAGTGCATCTCTGTACATCTGGCTGCTCATCCATAGTTGTGGCAAGGACCGGTATGATATTACTGGTGTTGTACGTGAGCTACAGGAGTACAAGAGGAACTCGGACGCGCAGAATTCGAGAATAAGTCATCAATACGTCGAGGCACTCAGGAAGTGTATGTTGTCACCGTATAGCTTTGACGAGTTCTCTTGGGACTTCCTTGACCAAGTCGAGGGGCCAGTCAGAATCGTGAGTGTTATCCCTTCAGTATAAAGTCTTTGATCTCTAAAAGAATACTGAACATTTACCTTCCAGAACCGAGACGTTGTAGCCCACGAAGTTGTGGGCGAACCAGACATTACCTCAAACAATAATTCACATGCAGAAAGATCTCAGATTGCGCCAGCCTTCATCGAGAGCCCAAAATCGAGTACACCCTCTCCGACTGCTCACATATCAATAGATGTTGACGATACCCTCCCGTTCGCTGCTGGAATACCCAGGGCGAGTGTGCCACAAAACGAAAGAGTTGACGCGACCTAAGGCGAAGAGTATTGCTCTTACGATCCCAAGGCTTTCGTAGATTAATCAAAACCCTGCAGTCACCACATTGGCATTTTGTGAATTCGTGTAGAGGGCGCACTCTCCCGCATAAATCCGTTTTGATATAATCTATTCACTGATATTGAGTTCCCTCGAATCTGTGAGCTAGGAGGATTTATAGAATCACGACGCTCTGTCTCTTTGCACTGCACAGGCAGCTTTTCTTCATCTCCTGCGACGACTTTCAAAGTTTCAAGCTCCAATATATGCGCCTTCTCAACCTGAGAACATGGATGATCGCTCAAAAGGCAAACCTGTGAATGGAAAGCATATGGATACTGTGCTCGGTCCTACCTAAATGGCATATACTGCCCAAACTCCCGTACATTCGCCTTCAGTACCGCTCGCCCATCCACATGCCAATGTATCGTGAGTAAAGCCAAGACAATGATATTTGCGGGTTCTCATGTGAAGCATGAATCTCGACTACAAACCATGAATGTTCCAACTTCAGAACTCACCACAGGCGCCTATCCGATCTATTTTGTTCTTATAACATATTTCAGGCAAATTTAAAGACCGCTACCCTCTTTGTGTCGAACGCCTTGAGGTCTCCAGTGCTGCCGCAAGGTACAAAACTGATAAGAGGTCATGCACCCGCTCACTTCATAGCCTCGCCTGCTTAATTCATCCGATCCTGTTGAAAGATGTTACTAATCTTGGCAGAAACATCCCTGATCTCCATTTCCAATGTCAGGTACTATGTATTCTTGACAGGATGAACGCTAATCATAAGACAGATATCAGGCTGAAATTCAGCTCTTTTAGACAGCTTTCAAGTTCCTCAACGCCTGGCACTATTCTGGGAAACAGGTTTCCCTTGCACTTGAACTACAACTCCAGTAACTGCTATTCCAATGCCCTGGGACTGTGGTGAAAAATACCACTTCTCTCTTGATACCGAAAAAACCAAGGAGCAGGCCGACGACCCGGGAAAGTTCGTGGCTGACAGTCTCAAGACCAGGGAGTGCATTCGATGCGACCTCTGGAAGGATGAAATCAACAACCTCCTCGTTTTCGTAAGTTCAATGTAGCTTGATACCTCTAGCATTCCTGAAATTTTTGGTCTAGGCGGGTCTGTTCTCTGCTGTCGTCACTGCCTTCATTATAGAGTCCTATAAAGGCCTTCGAGAGGATCCAACTGAAACTGCCGCACTTCTCCTCTCGCAACTCGTCGCAATATTGAATAGTACTGCGGGTGGAACAGCAGCACCTACTTCCCTCGCTACACCTATCCAGTCATCCTTTTCTCCGACTCCAACGACCACGCGCGTCAATATCTTATGGTTCCTCAGCCTCGTGTTCAGTATAATGACCGCTGTGATTGGCATTGTGTCACTTCAATGGATAAGGGAGCATCAGCGCCCCGTTCAAGGTCTCACCAGTCGGTTCGAGGGAGCACTTCTTCATATGCATGCAGAAGCCCTGGACAGGTACTATGTACCTCAAATAATATCGACACTCCCCGTCCTGCTCCTCGTCGGCCTCGTCCTCTTCCTCGTTGGCCTAATCGATTTCCTTTGGAACATTGACCATATTGTGGCTTCCCCCGTTCTTGCCGCCGTCTTGTTGACCGCGTTGTTCCTAATCCTCTCGACCTGCATTCCAGGCTTGCAACCCTCTCCTCTCCATCTTTCGCATAGAAAGCTAGGCAGCCGTCCCCGGACTCCTTGCCCATACAAGTCTCCCCAGTCATGGGCATTCCTTTGCGTTGTCGCGTATTGCAAACGTCTGCTCAAATTTCTGGCCAACAACTACTTTAAATCCTTCGCTGGTCATCTTGGGGCGGATCTTGGTGGCAGTTGGATCAAGCATGGGCTATTCTGGCTTCGCCAACGGGATATTGATGCAATTATATCTAACGATAACATGCGAATGCTTATTCCCATCGGCGAAAATCCAGCATCATACCCAGACAATCTAACTGCTTCTAACCGCCAGCAATCAACAGGCTGGAGAGATCGTCGTTTATTCATTCAAAGGCGCGAGCTTCACCGCCTACTCCTCAGTCTTTCTAATCCCGAGCGTCACTTTTCGCCGCTATACGATGGTGTCCACGCACATCTTCAGGTTAAGAACAACATACCCCCTTCAAGTTCAGACACTCTGGAGCTCTACCGGTCTTTCAACGATGTTTTGTCTTTCACCTATGGCAGCAACGACCACTACGCCAACTTGCTTACTACCTATGTGCATGAACTCCTCCCTCCCAATCAAATTTTCACATTTTCACAACGCACCATCTTAACCGCCGATCCTGGATCATCAGTCTTGCTTGATCATACTCGACTTCTTTTCTTCCTACATGGGATAGACTTCTTCAGGTTTCCGACTCTCACACTCTATCACATAGAGATGTGCACTCGTTTGACTCAATGGTCGTTACAAAGTGAACCTCTACTCATAACTGATATACCGGCACATTCTGGGATTTTTTTCGTTGCACAGTACATTTTTCGCGATTCCATCTCTGAGGTTCGGAAAATTGAAGGTGAGTAGTCTACATAATATTTCAACGACTCATGCGAGGACTGACAGTGCGTCCTTTTAGGTGTCGATTATGAGAAAATAGTGGAAGAATTGCTCGGACTTATGACAAATTTCTTCACCTATGCATCCAACAACCACCCATCGGCACCGACAGAGGACCCAAGGAAGTCAATTTACACGACCAACTACGTAACTATGATGCTTGAAGATGTGTCCTCGATAATGAATGCGGTGCCCCACAGTCCCAGTACTACGCAACGCTTTAACTCCCATCTTGAAAGCATTGCAAAGGAGGTCAGAAGACATCAGGATACCGCAGGCGGAAACTACCTTTATTGGACCGCATCCCTGTATATTTCGCTGCTCCTTGGGAGTGGTGGCAAGGAGAGGTATGATATTACTGGTGTTGTACGCGAGTTGCAGGAGTACAAGAGGATCTCGGACGCACAGAATTCGGGAATACGCCATCAATATGTCGAGGCGCTCATGAAGTGTATGTTGTCGCCAGACAGCTTCGACGAGTTCTCTTGGGACTTCCTAGATCAAATCGAGGCTGCGGACCGAACTGTGAGTGCGGTAAAGTCTTTGATCTCTAAAGGGATACTGAACGTTTGGCTCCCCAGAACCGAGATATTGTAACCGACGAAGGTGCGGGAGAGCTAGGCATCACCTCAAAGGATAATTCACATACCTTGGACTACCATTCTCCTTCACATGAGGCTGAAATGTCCCAAATTGCGTCAGCCTCCATCGAGAGTCCAACGGCGAGTAGCCCCTCTCCGACCGCGAGTCACATAGTGATAAATGTTGTTGACCCCCTCCCATTCACTGCTGGAACTCCTGGGGCGAGTGTGCCACAAAATGAACGAGCTGACGCAAACTGAGGCGAGGAGTATTGCTCTTACGATACCGAGGCTTTCGTAGATCAAAACCTTGTAATCCATAGTTTCCCATTGATTCTGCCAATTGGAGGGCTCGCGCTCTCCCAAAAATTTGTTTTTGTGTAGTATCACGTGGGCGTCATTTGACCGGCCCTACCTAATTCCTGTTGTCCTTGTCTCTGTCCACAACGACCACGTAGACCGCCTTTGCAATGCTTCACGGCGCCCACACCTGGGTCATGGGCGCCTATCAGGTTTTCTAGGCAGCATCACACAGCCATCGTGAATACCTGGAGACAGCAGGCTAAAAATGGTATATCGATGAGCCTGATCAGCAGCCAGCCTCACGCCTCATGTCCGTGGGTCGTCCTTGGACTTTAAGCGTCAGACGACGTCTTCCGACAAATCCTTAATCATAGGCATGAGGCTCTGCTCTGCCCCTCTTTCTTCTCCACCTCGTTGATTCTCGAGCGACCATGGCCAGTCCAAGGCTGCGAGACAACTCTGCGAGCACGGGGCTCGCCAGTTATGACCACACAGAGCCGTACGACTACCATGGAGGCTTCTATCGTGCGATAGACCCGTCAAGACCCTGGCTGGCATCCCCCGCTCCGAAGGAGGACCCGCCGTTATCTCCATCGTTCCAACTCCCAACAACAGCGACATTTCAGACATCCCCAGACCCATTCAGCACGATCCGGAGTGTAGGTAGTGGAAGGCGTAGTGCTACGTTGTCGCCCACCTCCCCGACGTCCACGTCACAGACCGCTGTTACGGTGAACGTACCGAACTTCCCGACGCCAAAGCCAGGGCTGTGCAAGAGGATCCTGCAGTTTGTCAAAACTGGTCAGCTTGAGTCCTGATGCCGTTGATTTTACGTGAACCTGACACTTTGCGTTGCACAGGCAGCTTTTCTTCATCTCCTGCGAGGACTTTCAAGCTAGATATACCAATATATGCGCCTTCTCCGGCTGAGGATGCTGATGATCACTCGAAAGTCAAACCGCATGAATGGAAAGCATACGGGTACTATGCTCGGCCTTACCTGAATGGCATATACTGTCCAAACTCTCGTACGTTCTCGTTCAGTTCCAGTCGCCATCTACCTTATACTTATGTGTTATGGTTTCAGCCGCTGCAAGCGAAAAATCAATCACGACCTCCGCCCTGAACGAGATCATCGCCAGCGTCCGCACCGCCGACGGTGTCGAACACCCCGAACGTTGGGTAGCAGGGCTCAGACACCCTTCATTACCTACCCGACCCACCCGCTGGAACCTCCCACAGCCAGGCGAACCACTCCCATTTCCCTGGGAAGTTCAGCTCAACCCACTCCTCGTCCACCCCCTTTGGGGCCCTTCGCCACTCTCCTGGTGCCTTGCATTCGATCCTACCACAGGAAACGCCCGACACGGCCGCGTACACTACGACCTATCCCTCTGCGATGCCGATTACGCACAACCCGCCACCTGGCCCTTCCTTACACATATGCACTTCAACGCCGTATCAGGCGACGAGGCTCCCATCTTTCCCTGGCCCTTTACGGTGGTGAACGAGCGAGGCATCAAAGTGGGAGATGTGTTGAGTGAGATTTACAAAATGTTCCAGACTATTGTTATGGACGATGAACGGAGCAGTTGGCCGTTACATAGGCGGCAGCTTGCTGAAAAGGCTTGGATGGATCGGTGCCACGCGTTGGAGTTGGGTCAGAGAATGGAGGAGGCGGGTGGAATTAGGAGGTGTGATTCTTTTGGTGCTATGGTGTTCTTTCGCGGGATCGAGCCGTCGATTGACGGTGGTGGCTGGATGATTACATTTGGCACTTACTGAGGTGAGAGACGAGCACAACCTCCAATCGTCCGGCGTCGATCAATGCCACCTCGAGCATCCACCTCAACACTGGATGGTTTTTTAAATCCTTGTATGGCTCTGGTCTATAGTCCTTCTTTCCGTTTCTTGTCGTTTTCTTGGTTCACTGCATTTCTTATCACTCGCATAGCATCGAATACATGTCGTCTTACTTTTGGGAATCATCGATCATCACTGGAGTCTTCATCTCATTGAAAGCCACATTACTCAGTAAGGGATCTATCTAAACCTTCTGGTATTACGGATTAATACGTTAGACGACGATAAAATACAGGATGGCCTAGTGTAGACCAGTCAAGGAGGTAAATCTGCAGCAGTGAGTAAAATATGTAGGCCGAGCGAGGACCGGGATTGCTGTCGCAGCCTTAGGATATCGATTCAGTGTTCCCGTCAAGGTGGTGTGCGGATGTAACAGAAGGCAGCGGTAGTGAATGCGACCAAGGAGATTTGAGGAGAACCCTGACCCACGACGACGACACGACAGGCTCTTCATCGCACGGGGCTTGAGGTGGGTACACTTGGTGAAAGGTGTAGGTGCAATTTGGAGATCGCATTGGAGGTAACACCTTCAAAAACGTTTGATCATGTCGTCCGTAGGGACGTGGCCAATCATTTGAGCGCCGTTGTCGGAAAGCTAGCCTATGACTGCCGCACGTATGAGCTAGATCTCTTCTCTGAATAGTTCGATCTATGTGGGCGATGGACATGAACATCGAGATCTCCAATAGGGGAGTGGTGAATCGTGATGGGGGTAGTGATGATGATAATGATGGTCCAGAAAAAGGGGTATTGTGATAGGCTGACAAGCGAGCAGACCAGAAGCATAGGCATCAATGTTAGGAAGAGTGGAGTATGGGGTAGGCTCTGCGAAACGAATCAAAGTCCAAGGGGATACATCGATTCAGCGTTTCATGCCAGAAACGACCGACGGCCCAGCAACTTTGCTCCAAGGAGAGGATGCTAGCGGTCCATATTTGTACTGAACAGCTGGGGCTTGCTGCGGCGGGTACGGTTGCTGTGTATATGGTGTTTGCTGATTTTGCGGAGGCGGTTGGGACGGCCTAGGATGGCCTTTCTGTGCGGGCAAAGGCGGCGGACGCATGCCCTGAGGCGGGTATGACGACGACGCTGACGATTGGCCCTGCATTGGCTGAGGTGGCTGACCGGCGCGGGTTTTCCATGCGTTTCGGATGGGTGTACATCGCGCGAGGAGCTGTGGGAGAAGGAATTTCGGTTTGTAATTAGCTTCGAGGTCGAAGATAGGAGGCGAGGTGATAGAACAGAACTCACAGCTTCTTTCTCCACACCTTCTGCGATACTCTGAATAATGTTCTCGACGACACTTCGATGGTTGCCGTTCGGCTTGTCATCTCTGAACCTCATCATCCGCCAGCGCGACATTTCGGGATCCCAGTGCACTTCCACTATTCGATCATCAATTTGTTCTCCAGATCGTTTGAGACTAATGAACACAAAGAAGTCAAGTCAATGACACACCCAAGGTATTAATCAAAGGTCGTGGACTCACTTTTCCCATTCCTCATCTGACATATACATATCGTCATACTGCTCATATTGCGCTTGGCCTCGTGAATCGCCGCACCATACATGCAGAAGAAAAACAGGCTTTGCATGCCAGTCTGGTTCGCGTGGGTTATACCGTGACGCAGGGAATCGGAGAATGAGCTTGAAGTCGATCGAGTTCTCAGAAGGCGGTTTCCATTTCAATCTATGATATATGTCAGAAGTCAAGAACGACCTTCGGAGGACGGGAGAAGCATACATGTTGGTATCCGTGCCGGGGGTATAAGGCGCGTTAACGCAGGTGTATACAAGTCCATCATTTTCGTGCTGTAGAGCGGGAATGTCAACATTGAAGACTTTCTCTACATGGTAAGAGAAGTTGATCTCCTTGACGCGGATCCTGACATAGTAATTGAGCATTAATCCGCTAGAATTGAGTCCTGCTCACTCGAATGGTTGGGCACTTTGCATGTGTGGATGGTCCACCATCATCTTCTTGTATGGTCGGTAAAACCACGCTTCTAGCCGCTGGAAGGGTTGTCAGACCACGGCACACGACAAGAAGTTTGAACCATACGCACTCCATATCGTTTATCCAGCGTCTTGCCCATTATCTTCTCACCATCGATAACAAGACAGTCAAACGCTAGGAAACGCATTTGTTCCTGTACCAATTCACGTCAGACAAGGTCCGAAGCGAACAAGCCACAGAGGCGCACCTTGCCCGTATTTTTGTCAACATCGATGACCAGTTCTCCGTCAACAAGACTACTCCGTAACGGATCGACAGGATTACCGTGATGGGGAAAGTATAGACCTGTAAGTTGACGATACGAGTTGTGCCTGTCGATCTTGTGCGAGGGGTTAGTGGTCGAAAAACCAAGTAGTTTGAATACAACTCACAATATACGTCGACTGGTCTTTGGTCTCTAAATCCGTCACGACCAGAAACAACACACGAATCCCATCCGACTTTTCGCAAACCCAATAGCTAATGAAAGAACACGCGTCAGTCAAGGGGCGTGCAAAAGCCTAGTAAAACACAAACTCATGGCTTTCTAATTTTGCCAGATCCCTGACACCAAAGCTGACAGGCTGGCTGCCAGGAAATCTAAAAAGTATGACCCGTTCAGTGCGCCACTGAAAGCGTAACAGGCCTGCACGCACTTTTCAGGATTGTCCAGACCACACAGATGTGCTACGTGGCCCTTTAGCCATCGCTCCTGGTCTGAATGGCGGGGAATGAGGGTGCCAGGGAGGTCTGGGATGGGCATTATTGGGGTATGGAGTTCATGCAGATAAGACCGTGATTATATACACGACAAAGGATATGTCCTGCTGCCCAAAAGGAGTCCGAATCTGCGTGAGTATTAGGTAATCTATTACCTCCGCCCAAAGGTTCTTTATCAAGGGAAGCTGCGATCAAGGCTTATTTCGAAGTACGTTGCTAGGGAATCGAATGCAGGTGTTTAATTGCGCTCATATGTACATGGAAGACAGAAGATACAGAAAAAGAAGAAATGAGCCCTCATCGATCCTCAGCCCATTCCTAGACATACAGTTAGCATGAGTCATAGATTTCAGATAGATGAGCGCTTACGTTCTCCTTTTTGATTTGGGCCTGCAATGAGGAGAGTGCATGTCAGATACGAGATCAATTAATACAAGCCAGCGACTGACCTCCTCCTCGGGCGTAAAGTCATTCACAATGTTGAACAGCTTGCGGATCTCCTCAGGTGTCTTGCCCTTGATCATGTTGGCCACAGTTTTGCAGCCGACATCACTGCGGGTCACGTAAGTATATGCTGCATATTTGTCTGTCGGTGTATACTCACAGCAGCGACTTGATATCGAGGTAGTTGGCCGCAAGGATAATCTCAAACAGCATCTCCTGATCAACAGTGATGAACTTTTGATCCCACTCGCTAATGTCTGTCGTGCGCTTGCGTGTCTCGTCCTGGCTCTGGTCGGCATCGGCTGCGGGGAGAGGCTCGCCACGGTGGTGTTCGCAGTACTCGAGAACCTGAGGTAAAACATTGAGATTGACTCAGTAACACAACACGCAAAGCACGTACCTTCTTGAGCACGCTCGACGAGACATTAGGAAGGGGAATAGGTTGGTCGGATTCACCGACATCTATAGCGTGAAAAGGCGATTTAGCGTGTTTTTCGCGGTGGCAGCGCCCACAAATGTAGTGGCGACGGTGCACAGCAATGATGCGTACCTTCAAGCATGTTCTTGATCAGGACCGAGCGCTCTACGACGTCCTTGTCGGCATTGAACTGTTCGTTATCGGAGGTGACGAGGAGAACCATTGTGATGGATGAGTGTTGAGAGTGAGAGGTAAGTGTCGAATAGTAAAGGAGAAGGCATGCTTTTAAATTGGTCGTGTTATCACGCCCTCGGTGATAGCCGACGCAGGGTCCGTGCTGTGTCCTGCTTTCTTATTCTTTTTGACTCAACCACAGCCAAATGTCCTTCCTGACTCGTTGTCTTGATTCTGCGCGGTCTCCGTTCTCGCTTCTGGGTATTGAGGTTTTGCTGTCTTGGTGAATACTTTATTTACTGCAATACAGGTGCTATCCGTACCGCGACCAAGCGGGCTGGCGGTACAGTCCACAACCACGGCGGGTCGCCCGGAAAGCGCCTAGGTGTCAAGAAATTCTCTGGTATTGTGTTTCTTTTGTCTGCCTTCACAAACAAAAACTAAGGCGCCCACAGATCAGTATGTGATACCTGGAAACATCATCGTCAGGCAACGAGGAACACTGTTCCATCCTGGTCAACATGTAGGCCTCTTTCTGTTCCTTGTGTTACCTTTTATCCTTATTCTTCGTCTCCTCGTTTCAGGTCAAGATAGGACGCGACCACACACTATACGCCACTGTCCCAGGCTTTGTTCGCTTTTACAAAGAGAAATGGATGCGGGGTGAACGAAAATTCGTCGGTGTTGTCCTAGAACGCGGAGACAAGCTGCCACGCGA
>Ga0247741_1001254_pt1 | contig 14112 bp, 8 predicted proteins | sample UWRJL213509R2_FD_180945 | JGI IMG/M metagenome (GOLD analysis project Ga0247741, IMG submission 180945) | Plant litter microbial communities from Arlington Agricultural Research Station in Wisconsin, United States - UWRJ-L213-509R-2 | ecosystem: Environmental > Terrestrial > Plant litter >... | reverse complement strand
CAACGTTTATAACTACGCTGGTAGCGGCAAAGTACATTTCACTATTGAAGGCGATACAGCTCCGCAAATCCTGACGATGTACATCGAAGACAAGGGCCCTGGAATTGCCAATCTCGATGAAATTCTATCAGGTAATTATGTTTCCCCCACCGGAATGGGCAAAGGAATTTTGGGCGCGCGGCGACTAATGGATCGGTTTGATATTAAAACTAGTCCACGCGGAACAGAAATTATTTTGCAGAAAATTTTTCCAAAAGACACTTCGCTCATTACTCCGAAAATGAGCGGCAAAGTTTTTTCGGAACTTGCAGCACTTCCCGCTGATGTCACTGTGGCAGAAGTAATGCACCAGAATAAAGAACTGCTGGATACGCTGGCAGAATCAAAAGCACGCCAGGATGATTTAATACAGCTTACGCGTGAACTCGAGGATACCAATCGTGGTGTAGTGGCGCTCTACGCTGAGCTTGATGAAAAAGCCGAGCATTTACGTCGTGCAGACGAAATGAAATCTCGCTTTCTTTCCAACATGAGCCACGAATTTCGTACACCCTTAAGCTCAATTCGCGCACTCTCGAAAATATTATTGGATCGCATTGACGGCGAATTGACCGTTGAACAGGAAAAACAAGTTTTATTTATTTTACAGGGCGCTTTAGGCTTAACCGATTTGGTTAATGACCTGCTAGATATTGCAAAAATCGAAGCAGGAAAAATTGATATTCGCCCACACACATTTAGTGTCAGCGAAATGTTCAGCGCTTTACGAGGAATGCTACGTCCACTCCTTATTTCTGAATCCCTGGATTTGATTTTTAAAGAGCCCGATGTTCCGTTGGAAATGTTTACCGATGAAGCAAAGCTTTCGCAGATTTTGCGAAATTTTATTTCGAACGCATTGAAATTTACTGAAGCGGGTGAAATTACAGTAAGCGTTGCGTTGATTGAAGATAAAGGTTTGTTGAAATTTAGTATTACCGACACTGGCCTTGGTATCGATAAAAAAGATCAGAAAGTTATTTTTGAAGAATTCAGTCAACTTGAAAATTCAATGCAGCAAAAGGTGAAAGGAACGGGTCTTGGTTTGCCGTTATGCAAAAACCTCGCAACCTTATTAAATGGCAGCGTAGCAGTTGAAAGTACACCGGGTATTGGCTCTACTTTTTCGGTGACATTGCCACAACATTATTCAGCGCCTCAGCAACATTATTCTGCACCTAAAAAAGATGGCACTAAACTTGATTCTAATTTATCGGACAACGATGAACGTTCACCCATATTGATCGTAGAGGACAGTCCTCCCACTCAATTGCTCTACCAAAAATTTTTCGCAGACACCGAATTCCGTGTTGTATTTGCCAACACGGTTCGTCAGGCAAAAGACCTATGGCCGTCGGTTAAACCTAATGCCGTTATTCTTGATATTGTGCTTTATGGAGAAACGGCGTGGCCTTGGCTCGCTGAAATTAAAAATGATCCCAAGCTATGTCACGTTCCTGTTATTGTTGCGACAGAAGTTGAAGATAAGCGTAAAGGTTTGTCCCTAGGTGCGGACGCCTACTATGTAAAACCTATTTTTAAACAACAACTTTTAACTACCTTGAGAACTTTAATCGGCAACTCCTTCCCAGAAGCTCGCCACCCGATGCTACACAGCTTTAATGAGGAATAGACACATGCCGAACTCCTATCTAGACGCGCTGATCCTCAATGTGGATGACAACGATGGCGCACGCTACGCAAAAACGCGGATATTGACTCTTTCGGGCTTTAAAGTTATTGAAGCTTCCTGTGGCGGCGAGGCATTAACCAAAGCACATAATAATTCGCCAAATTTAATTCTACTTGATGTGAAATTGCCAGATATTAATGGCCTCGAAGTTTGTCGCCAGTTAAAAGAAGATCCCGAAACAAAAAATATATTAATCCTGCAAACCTCTGCATCGTTTATTGGCTCTGCAGATAAAATTCGTGCGCTGGATGGCGGTGCAGATAATTATTTAGTAGAACCTATTGAGCCCGATGAACTTATCGCTAACGTAAAAGCACTATTGCGTTTGGGCAAAGTTGAGCGGGAGCTACGCGAAGTAGACCGCCGTAAAGATGAATTTCTGGCAATTCTTGCACATGAGTTGCGCAACCCTCTAGGGCCCATACGAAACTCCGTTGAATTATGGCGCAGGCTCGAACCAACACTGAACCCTAACCTTGAAAATGCACGCGACACAATTTCTCGTCACACCAATCACCTCGCACATTTAGTAGATGACTTGCTGGATGTGTCACGTATTTCCAAAGGAAAAATTTCGCTACGTTGGGAAAAAGTAGAACTTAAACATTTTATCAATAGTGCTGTAGAGCAAAGTGCACAAGCGATAGAAAATCGTCATCACCATTTAAGCATTAAATTACCAGACGAAAATATCTGGATCACTGGCGACCAGGTTAGGCTCTCACAAATAGTGGCGAATCTTTTATTAAATGCCGCCAAATTTACTGATCCGGGCGGAAAAATTGAATTATCAGCCAAGGTAGATGGTGACAATATTGTCATTCGCTTAAGCGATAATGGAATTGGAATTGCGAAAAATAAAATAAATTCTATTTTTGAATTATTTGAACAAAGCGGTCATGTTTCCGATCGTGTTCAGGACGGGCTCGGTATAGGCCTTTCGCTTGTGCGCGCATTAGTAAAACTCCATGGTGGCGAAGTACAGGCCAATAGTGAAGGTTTAGGCCATGGCAGTGTTTTTGAAATAGCTTTTCCGATAGAGACTGAAAATGCAGCGGTTAATGTTGAAGCACCGGTGCTAATTGAAGAAGTCATAAAACGAATTTTAATTGTTGATGACAATGAAGACGGAGCCCTCACCCTTGCGCAATTGTTGGAATTAAAAGGTCACGACGTTCAAACCGCTTTTACGGGCGCTGCTGCTATTGAACAGGCCACCGAATTTAACCCTGATATCGTGTTCCTCGATATAGGGCTACCCGATTTTAATGGCTACGAAGTGGCGAAAAGATTGCGCGCATTGCCAAAAGGGGAAGCGTTTTCGTTAATTGCATTAACAGGTTACGGGCAAGCGCAGGATCGTCAAACTGCATTAGACTCGGGTTTTGATGATCATTTCGTTAAGCCTATAGATTTCAAAAAGCTGGAATCTATAGGGCTTGTAATTTGACGCGATCATCCAATAAATTTGAATGTAGATTGACTGATTTTAGATATTTAATTTCCATCGAATTGACTCGCGAACCAGGTGTTTTTTGGCTTGGCAAGTACTGCGAAAAATAATGCAAGATACGATTAGTAAAGAATGATCGCAAACATAAAATCAGCGCATTATCTTTCTGGATTTACACATATTACGATTTATTAGTGGCAGCACCAGGCAACCGAATTTCAAACCGACTCCCCTTAATACCCTGGTTACTATAAGCACGCACTACACCACCGTGCATTTCAACGATATTTTTCACCACTGCAAGGCCAATTCCCAATCCGTGATTTAAATGATCACTTGACTGCGAAGCTCGGCCAAACAAATCGAATATTTTTGGCAATAAATCCGGTGCTATGCCACTACCATCGTCTATCACATTAATGACTACTTGATCCTTTTCCGCACCAAGCTTGATCCAAATATTGCCACCTTGAGGCGTATATTTCGCAGCGTTACTAAGCAAGTTTTTTAACACTTGCAGCATGCGTTTGTGGTCACCAAGAATGTATAAATCATCAAGCGGTGCTTCAATGTGAGTAGTTTGGTTGCGTGCTTGGACAACAGCGCTGTTTTGCTCCAATGCCTCGCCCACTACTTGTTTTATTTCCAATAATCGCATGTCGTTAACAACCAGGCCTCTGGCGTAGTGCGATACATCCGACAAGTCATCTATAAGGCCAATTAACAAATTAATTTGCCGCTTAATGACTTCAGTCATTTTTTGTAAACGCACAGGGTCGGGTTTAGCAAGGCTTAAAATTTCGGCTGCGGCACTTATTGATGAAACTGGATTGCGCAATTCATGTGAAAGGTGCGCTAGGAATTCATCTTTATATTGCGCGGTCAACTGCAAGTTTTTCACCTCTTCGTGCGATTCGTTTGATTGAGCCAAATCTTTCACGCCAATAGAGGGTAACTCTTCAAGTTGCTGAATCACGAAAACAGGTTTTACTTTTCGCTCTGATTCTATAAAGGTGGTGTTAGATTCACTGTGACTTTCACTGGCTTTTTCCAGTAGCTCTTTCATGTCAGAATAATGTGTCAGCTCTATGTATCCAGAGTTTTCAATAAGAATATCAATCACGTATTTTCCAATAATCGATTGCCTTGACACGCTCACCAAATTTAAAAACGCATCATTAACGTCAACAACAACTAATTGTTTGTCCATGACTAGGTGTGGATAAGGTGACGCCCTGAACAACGCCTCAAAATCAACAATTTTCATACTTTATAACACCGCTTTTTTAATAACCTGGAACGCCGAGAATCTTATGGCGAGGAATTTACAGCTTGCACAGTAAGTGAGAATTTATATCGGGTCTGTGCGGTAGCTAGCTAAAGTTTCCTTGAGTGTGTGCGAATTCACAGTGGCGTCAATGACTCTAAGCAGATAGATACCTTGCTCATAGTTAATCGAAAAATCTTCCCGATATAAAAATTATAAGCGTGACAAGTGCGGCCGTTTTTACATTTAGAGCGCGAAAAAATATGCAATATAAGTGAAATAGTGGCGCAAGGTACCACATGGACACCGGAAAAAAATTTTTCATTTCCTATAATAACGTGAGAATTTATTTAAAGAGGCTGCGGTTGTTGAAAAACCCTAGTGCTCGAATAGTCATTACAAGGAGCTTTGGCAGCGTGTAAAAACTTTGGATTTTAAAAAATAATCAAGCGATGTCTTGAACAACTAGGAGAATAGAAATGAAGTGCCCCGCCATTTATGCGAACGAGTCCGAACGCTTAAAAGCATTAACCGCTTATGGACTTGACGATGAGCAAACTATTCGAAGTCTTGACCCTGTAGTGCACATTGCGTCACGAATGTTTGACATGCCGGTGGCGGCGGTAAACATGATCGGCAGCGACCATGTATTTTTTGCAGCGAGTGTCGGTGTTGGTAAGGTGGATATGAGCCGCGATGTTTCGTTTTGCGCACATGCTATCAATCAATATGACGTCATGGTTGTACCCGATGCAACGAAAGATGATCGATTTCACGATAACCCGTTGGTAACAGGACCAAGTCATGTGAGGTTCTATGCAGGCGTTCCCCTATTTTCACCAGATGGCCTGGCGCTCGGTGCGCTTTGCGTGCTTGATGACCGCCCTCACCTGGATTTCTCAGCCGATGACCGAAAACGTTTAGCTGAACTGGCAAAAATGGCTGCGGATCGACTTGAATTGCGACGCATTGAAATATCCTCCGAACGCAGCCGGCCCCAATTTGAGGTATACGCCGGTAAATCTGCAACGCCCGTTATATGGTTCGATGAACGCGGCAAGATCCTAGAATGGAACACTGCAGCTGCAAGTGCTCATGGTTACGAGTTGAGCGATAAAGCCGGCTTATCCTTTGAGCAATTGATTGCCGAACGCGAACGGCCGGACTTCCAATATCTCCTGGAAAAAGCTGCGAAGACCGGTTCACTGGACCAACTTGATATCCCCGCTGAAGTAAACGGCTTGCGTAAAGATGGTTCCGAGTTTCGCTTTGGTTTTGCGCTTTTTGGCTGGCACGACGGCAACCAGTTAAAATTTGAAGCCGTACTCAAAGACCTAACCCTTCAGGAGCGAGAAGAAGACGAACTGCGTCAGCAGGCGAATCTGGATACGCTTACGGGACTCGCCAACCGCGGAAAATTCTATCGCAGCGTGGAAGAAAACCTCATTAAACCTGCTTCCGCTGCAGTAGTCATGATTGATCTAGACGGCTTCAAAGATGTAAATGACATTCTCGGCCACACATTAGGTGATCGAATTCTGCAGGAAGTAGCGCGTCGATTATCGGCATTAGCCGAGTCATATGACGTAGTCGCGCGCATCGGCGGGGACGAATTTGCCGTGCTCTTAGTCGATGTAACTGACTCACAAATCGCCATGCAGTTAGCGAATACCATGATCGCCCACATTGCCCAACCGATTAATGTTGATGGTCACCTAGTGCGGGTCGGTGCTAGTTGCGGAGTGGCTTTAGCACCAACCCAGGCGCAAGAAGCATTGGAGTTGGTGAGTAATGCTGACCTCGCACTCTTCAAAGCAAAACGTTCCGGCCGTGGCCAGGCTTGTTTGTTTACACCGGCATTAAGAATGGAAGCTATGGCGCGCCGCCTTTATGGGCTTGAATTGCATCGCGCTATTGATGAAGGGGAATTTCTACTGTTCTACCAACCACAAATTAATCTTAGCCACGGCTCGTTGACTGGAGCCGAAGCGCTGATTCGCTGGCATCACCCCGAGCGTGGGCTATTGGTGCCAGCCAACTTTTTACCCGCACTCGAAGGCGGACCACTGGCGGCAACTGTCGGCAGTTGGGTATTAGACGAAGCCTGCGCACAAGCTGCCTACTGGCGACGCAACGGCGCACCTTCCTTCCGCATGGGCGTCAATCTTCTTGGAGCCCAATTTCGAGTGGGCGATTTATTTAAAGAAGTGATGGAAAATCTCCAGCGTCATGGTTTACCACCTGAAGCACTCGAACTGGAAGTCACCGAAAATATTGTGCTCGATAACGATGAAATTGTTTTGGACGTGTTGCAACGCTTTTACGATGCCGGAGTTGGAATTGCGTTCGACGATTTCGGAACCGGTTATGCATCATTAAGTTTGTTAAAAAGCTATCCACTCTCGCGAATTAAAATCGATCAAACCTTTGTGCGCGGAATGCTGTCGTCCAAACGCGACGCCTCGGTTATTCGCGCAATTCTCGATATGGCGCGCAGCTTCGATTTAGAAACCATCGCAGAGGGTATTGAAACCGATGAAGAAAATCGCTACCTGACCTTGGAAAAGTGCGACGAGGGACAAGGATATTTATTTGGCAGACCCATGCCCGCACGTCAGTTTGAATTGCTGTTTGGAATTGGTAGCGCCGCAAATTTACAGGCCAAAGTAAGAGCATAAAAAAAGCGGGAAAACTTCTTAAAAGATTTATTCAATCTTTCGTGAAGATTTCCCGCTGAAGCACTCTCTAAAAATATTTCACCATGTAAATCTACTAACACGCATTTTATTGCGACAAGATGCTTACAAATGCAATTCTTTAAAATCCTTGGGTGACATTAAATCGCCAGATGGATACGGGTTATCGTTATAGTCGCTAACCTCACCAACATCTTTGCGTAGAGTGCGTTTGCCTTCAAGTTTACGCAGCAATACATAAAACATTGGCGTAAAGAACAAACCAAAGAAGGTAACGCCCAACATACCGGAAAATACCGCTATTCCCATTACGCTACGCATTTCTGCACCGGCACCGGTTGAAAACACCATCGGCAATACACCCATGATAAATGCAAAAGATGTCATCAAGATCGGGCGCAAACGCATACGGCTTGCAGTGATCGCCGCTTGAAAAGTTGCCATTCCACGCATCTCTAATTCGCGTGCAAATTCCACAATTAAAATGGCGTTTTTACTCGCAAGACCCGCCAGCACAAATAAACTCACTTGCGTAAAAATATTGTTATCGCCTTTGGTGATCCACACCCCGAAGAGTGCAGACAAAATAGAAAGCGGCACAATGGAAACAACCACTAATGGCAAGGCCAAACTTTCGTATTGCGCGGCGAGAACTAAAAACACCAACAGCAAACACAAGGGCAAAATATAAATAGCCGTGTTACCTGCCAATACTTCCTGATAAGTTAAATCAGTCCACTCAAATACAATTCCAGTCGGCAAGGTTTCATTTAAAATTTCCGTGATAGCATCTTGCGCTTGACCACTTGAATAACCCGGTGCTGCATTACCGTTTAAATCGGCAGCGAGATAACCGTTGTAGTGCGCCGCACTTTCAGGACCATAACTTTCTTTCATAGTTAGTACTGCACCCAGTGGAACCATATCGCCCTGGTTATTGCGCACTTTTAAATTAAGCGCATTTGCAGATGTACTTCTGTACGCAGAATCCGCTTGTGCAATAACTTGATAAGTGCGACCAAATTGATTGAAATCATTGACGTATAGCGAACCCAAATAAATTTGCATGGTGTCAAAAATTTCTTTTACATTTAGCCCAAGTTGTTTGGCTTTAGTGCGGTCAACATCAGCATATAATTGCGGTACATTAATTTTGTAATTTGAGAATACACTGGCAAGTTCCGGGCGTTTTGCGGCTTTTTCCTGTACTTGTTTTAGTACATCGGCAAGTGCTTCATAACCCAAACCAGCGCGGTCTTCAATTTGCAATTTAAAACCACCAGTCGTACCTAAACCGCGAACCGGTGGTGGCGGAAACACTGCAATGAATGCTTCTTCAACGCCTGCAAATTTGGCTTGCAGTTTTTGCGAAATCGCCGCCGCAGAAAGTGCGGCACCTTTACGATCTTCAAATGGCTTTAAGGTTAAAAACACAATACCCGCGCTTGAGCTGTTAGTGAAACCATTGATACTCAACCCCGGAAATTGCACAGCACTTTCTACACCTGCTTCAGCCAAACCAATCGCACCCATTTCACGAATAACTTTTTCAGTGCGCTCAAGCGTCGCGCCGTCTGGTAATTGTGCGAAAGCAATTAAATATTGTTTGTCCTGTGCGGGAACAAAACCTTTCGGAATAATATTAAAGCCAACAGCGGTAATTCCCAGCAACATTGCATATACACCGACTGCTACTGTTTTACGACCCAGAATTTTTCCGACTTTGGTTGAATAATTTCCCGATGCACGCGCAAAGGTGCGATTAAACCAGCCAAAGAAACGGCCAAATATTTTATCCATTCCGCGCGTTAACGCGTCTTTCGGTTCATCGCGACCTTTCAATAACAGCGCTGCAAGTGCAGGGCTTAAGGTCAACGAGTTAATGGCCGAAATCACCGTAGAAATTGCGATAGTCAATGCAAATTGTTTATAGAACTGCCCGGTTAAACCACTCACGAATGCGATAGGAACAAACACCGCAATCAAAGTAAGCGAAATTGCAATAATTGGCCCACTCACTTCCTGCATGGCTTTGTAAGTTGCAGCTACCGGTGAAAGACCTTCGTGAATATTTCGTTCGACGTTTTCTACCACGACGATTGCGTCATCCACCACAATACCGATGGACAATACCAAACCGAACAGTGATAACGTATTAATTGAAAAACCAAACGCCCACATTAAAGAAAAAGTACCCACAATAGAGACGGGTACGGCAAGCAGCGGAATAATAGAGGCACGCCAGGTTTGCAAAAACAAAATAACTACCACAACAACTAATGCGAGCGCTTCCAATAAGGTTTTAATTACTGCTTTGATTGAGCTCTTCACAAAAATAGTTGGGTCGTAAACTACGTGGTAATCCACACCTTGTGGAAAACGTTTTTTCAATTCCGCCATAGTTGCACGCACGCCATTTGAAATTTCAATAGCATTTGCACCGGGCGATTGGAAAATTGGAATCGCAACCGCATTTTGGTTATTCAACATCGAATTCAAACTAAATTCTGCGGCGCCCATTTCTATACGAGCAACATCTTTCAAACGCGTTATTTCGCCCGCTGCACCAGCACGCACGATAATTTCACCAAATTCTTCAGGGTTATCCAAACGGCCTTTTGCATTTACCGGCAGCTGTACGTCAACCATATTCGATACTGGAGCGCCACCAATAATTCCCGCTGCGACTTGAACATTTTGTTCGCGTATTGCGCTAATCACTTCACTCGCACTAAGACTTTTTTCTGCAATTTTTTCCGGGTTCAACCAAATACGCATGGCGTAATCGCCAGAGCCAAATAAACGCACTACGCCAACACCGGGTACTTTTGCGAGTTCGTCTTTTACATTCATTAACGCGTAATTACGCAAATATAATTCATCATAACTTTTATCGGGCGATACCAAATGCACAACCATTGTTAAATCTGGTGCACTTTTTACTACCGTTACGCCAGCCTGACGAGTTACATCTGGCAAACGAGGTAATGCTTGCGACACACGGTTTTGCACCATTTGTTGCGCTAAATCTGCGTTGGTGCCAATTTTAAACGTTACCGTTAGCGTTAACCGACCATCGGTGGTTGCCTGTGAAAACATGTACAACATATTTTCAGTTCCGCTCAACTGTTCTTCCAAAGGCGTTGCCAAGGTTTCAGCAATAACTTTCGGGTTAGCTCCCGGGTAGGACGCATTCACCACCACCGAAGGCGGCGATACATCGGGATATTCCGATATAGGCAATTGAAACATGGAAAGAAAACCGGCGATAAAAATCAGCAATGAAATTACACCGGCGAAAATGGGTCGATCCACAAAAAATTTGGATATATTCATGATGCGCCTTCCTACTTAGGGCTATGGCAATACTATGGTTTTATTAACGAAAAATTTTATTCAGGGTGTGCGAATCCTGAGCGGATGCGATTTTTATTTAAAATCGCCCGCATTGGTAAAAATTTGGAGAGTGTTACGACTTACTTACGAACTTATTTAAGGATTAGAAGCAACCTGTGCAGGCGCTTTTTCAATACTCGGATTTACAACTGAGTTGGGTCGAACATGCGATAAGCCATTCACAATAATTTTACTGCCTGCAGTTAAACCGGAAAGAATTACGCGTTGGCCCTCATAGTGATCACCCAACGTAATTTCTTGATAGTTGGCAACATTTTTTTCATCCACAACCAACACGAATTTTTTGCTTTGGTTGGTTCCTATTGCGCGATCAGGTACTAATAATGCAGAAACCTTTTCTGCTGAACCCAAACGAACATTGGCAAACATTCCCGCTGTTAAAGCACCGTCGCTGTTATCGAAAACGGCGCGAGCGCGAATAGTGCCACTCGTAGTATCAAGACGATTATCAAAAGAAGTGATGTAACCTTTGTAGACAACATTAGGCGATGATTTAGAAGATTCACTCGACAAGGTTAATTCAACCGGCATTTTTTCAGCGTCTTTGTTATTTCGCACAAATTGAATGTAAGTGCCTTCATCCACATTAAACTCTGCATAAAGTTTGTCATTCGCAACAATTTGCGCGAGCTGCGGCGCATTTGGGCCCGCTTCTACGACATTGCCCACAGTTAATTCCGCACGACTAATACGACCATTAATAGGCGCGCTGATATGTGCGTATTCCAAATTCAATTTGGCCTGGCTCAAAGCCGCTTCACCTTCCTGGACTGCCGCTTGCGCCACTTGGTCGGCACTCAATGCAGATTCATAAATACTTTGAGATACGAGTTTTGCGGTAATTAATTGTTGCGCGCGTTTTAATTCATCGTGAGCCAATTTCGCGCGTGATTGCGCAGTGGCCAGCTGTGCCTGAGCGCGTTGCATAGAAGCTTGGTGTGGGCGAGGATCTATTACAAATAACGGCTGGCCTTTTTTAACTTGCTGACCATCTTTAAAAAGCACTTGCTGGATAGTACCGCTGACCAAGGGTTTAATTGCTGCGCTTTCGACCGGAGATAAGCGGCCAGAGAAGTTAGCCCAACTGCGAATGTCCTGCGGTTGAACGACAACAACATCCACAGCTGGAGCAGGTGGTATGGCGGCCGGTGCGGCGGCGTTAGCACTCGTCACATAGTAAAAACCAGCGATACCGCTCAGTACAGCAGCCAGTGTCAGCTGGAAGGATTTACGAACAAGTAGGTTGGTGTAGGCGAAATTCATGGCGATCTCCTGGTGCTCAATGGTAATTCAGTTGCAACTTGAACTCTTTTGCGAAGTCCAAATACCGCGTTTTGAAAAACTATACGTACCGGTAGGTATGTTGGTCAACAACAATTTTTATTTTGCCTGATTTTTATATCAATGAAATGCACTATTTGGATTGGGTTAGAATAACGAAATATCTGCTAACTCAAGGCTTTACAGGTAATTTATGACATTTGTACCTAATTACAAAAATCTCACAACCCGGTATGTATTTTAAAACGACGGTTGAAAAACATACCAGTCGGTATCTATACTATCCACACCACTCAGCGAGAAGAGAACTTATGAACGCCCAGGATACCCGCACCTTGCTACTCGAAACCGCACTCGATTTGATTTGGCAGAGCAGCTATAACTCTGTGGGCGTTAATGAGATCTGCAAACAAGCCGGAGTGACCAAAGGTAGTTTTTATCATCACTTTGAGTCTAAAGCCGAGCTTTTCTGCGAAGCTTCCAACCATTACTGGGAAGCCATCAAACAAGACTTGGACGCGATATTGTCTCCCGTTCACTCACCCCTTCAACAACTCGAAAACTGGATAGAATTTATTTTTATCAACAAGATCGGTGAAGATGAAACCAACATTCCAGGGTGCGCTTTTTTCAGTGCAGGAACACAAACAGGTTGTGTCGATGTTCAAGTGACTGACTCCCTACAAACAATGACTGAACGCAGCGGAAAATATAATTTGGCGCTCATCCGCTCGCTCAAAAATGAAAATTATCTAGAAGAAAATGTTGTGCCTGAACAAGCCGCACGACTGATGCAACAATATGTTCAAGGCGCAATCATGCATACCCGCGTGCAACGCTGCTTGAATTATATTAAACGCGATTTACCTGAAGGAATTTATCGAATTATCGGTTTAAAGCCGGAGTTTTGGTTTACGGTAAAAGCGACGTGGCCGGAGAAAAAATAGTTATTGCGAGATTATATCGAAGTTATTTTTAAATAATTTCGTTTTTAAAGCGGAATAATTTTCAATAAGAGTGGAATTTATTTTTCAAGTTCAGCTGAATGAGTATTTACTACAACGATTTCATTTTTGTCGCTGCCCCCTACTTGGGGCTCCAAATGAACCTGCATTTCCAGTGCGGCTATACCTATATTAACAATAGCAGTAAGTGATATTGGTCTAGTGGATAATGGCCGATCTTTTAATTCTTCTATCGCAATTTCCAGTATTCGATAAACCTGACCCGCCGACGCACGCACCGCTTTCTCATTAAGCGATTCCGTCATGGAACTCGCTGCATTAGAAAACGATCCCATCCCTTCCTTAATCGTTGAAGATATTCCACCAATGGCGTCATTGGCTTTATTCGCGGCCTGAGAACCTAAGTCTTTCATTTTATCCAGCATAGGAACACTCCGCGAAATAATTTTTATTGAAAATATTTTTCATTAGAAATAGTGAAAATCCCTTTTCGTCGTAGACATTATTTATCTGTATTGGTAGGAAGACCGGTATCTTTATACGAAATACTTTTTACAAAAAATTCTATGTATTTGGTTTCATTTGCGATATCTGCTTCGCTGAGGTGAGTTACTGCGAAGATAGTTGTGGGAGCTTCGGCAATGGTAATAACGGTCAATTCAAATTTGGTTGATCCTACGGCTTTATCAACCCATGAAAGTTTTTCTCCACTATATTTTCCGAACTTTGTCGGTTTACGCGTGTAGTCACCTGCAATGTTATCTGATTTGAGTTGTAGCTCTTTTTCAAATCTATCCGCTAACGCAGACTGCTTTAGTGATCGAGTTGTATCAATTAAAGCTCTTACATTTGAAAATTCTGATATTTGGAAACCTACACTACGGCCCGCGTAAAGATCTGGCTCATTATCGTAAAGAAATTCCCAGTTAGCAGGATACTTAATCGCTAAACCATTTCTTTCATATGACTTTAAATCTGCCGGTGTTTCAGCAGGAGGTTGTTCCGCTTCCTGGACTACTTCTTGAGTTGTCTCTGGGCTTTTACTACAGCTCACGACAAAAAAAGACATTATAAAAATTAATGGCAGACAAAAATAACTTGTCGTTTTTTTAGCGGTTAAAAGCTTATTTATCATGATTCTTACTGTGCCCCTGAGTTATATTTATTGAGCTGGCAAGGGTAACAGACGCCAATCTTTTGGAAAAGCCTCTTTACCTCAACTGACTATCCTTACTGCCACGACGATTTATCGTCGTAAAAACTGTCTCTTCTTTGTCGTGTTCTTCCTGACATTTAACACA
>Ga0247741_1001253_pt1 | contig 14112 bp, 17 predicted proteins | sample UWRJL213509R2_FD_180945 | JGI IMG/M metagenome (GOLD analysis project Ga0247741, IMG submission 180945) | Plant litter microbial communities from Arlington Agricultural Research Station in Wisconsin, United States - UWRJ-L213-509R-2 | ecosystem: Environmental > Terrestrial > Plant litter >... | reverse complement strand
CGAACACAAAGCGAATACCTTGAACGGTCGCCCTAGTGGGGTCGGAGACGAAATAAGGGATTCCAAGCTCCTGCATCGACTGCGTAAGGCGGTCACGGCTTCATGGGCGAGTGAGCAATTGTCCATGAGGATGCTTGTTCAACGCATAGTCGACGAACCGAATGTCGGAAGCAGTCCCTATCTTGGTCCATCTTGGGTACCTCGACCGTTCGTAGGTTCGGTAATCGGGTGCATTGTCTGCGCTCGGTATTCGAGTCGAGGTCGTTCTATCAGAAAGGGAAGGGAAGTTCCAACGATAAGAAGATGAAGGAGATCACGGTTGATCAAACGAGTCCTTCGGTACGCTGATACCTCTACTCGATCCTTGAACTCAATGTTCACTATACTTTCTTACAGTCTCGACTCTGAAATAATTCAAATCTCACCTGCTCCCTCGACCAGCGTTTGAACGGAGCCACGTACCTCATGGACTTCGAGAGTGGCGCCTATCTCGACTCTCACTCTCCGCGACCACCATTGGGGAGGGTTACTTACTCACTGGCCAGATGAATATAGTCGAATATGACTCGTTCTGGAAGCGCATTAACATCAAGTCCGGACATCGTTCGCCAATCCGAAACGAGTGTGCCAGGGATGGTGGCTAGATGGACAATTGGATATTTTGGACTTGTTGTCGGCATCGTACTACTCAAATATTTCCAACCCACACTCTCGTGAACGCAGTCGTATCGTTTGCGCATGGCTCTTCCACCCTGGAGGCTCACAAGGATTCTGGAATGACCATTTCATCTTTGAAATCTCATATGCCTTGTTGACTCGCTCATGATATTGCTCTTGTCGTCATATGCGGTCGTCTATGAGTCGCGGCAAGCTCGTTCATGCTCTTAGTGCGCTCTGGTGGGACTTGTGCTCATGTCTATTCTTATTAGCACCTGCTGTTGGTACGCATATCGTTTTCTCCATGATGTGTCAAGCTAAATCGTATTAAAGGGCTAATGTATCGAAACGAAGTGGACGGTATACATTGTCTCCAATCCGTTCATGGAATTACTGGACCTCGTTCGCTGATCCGAAATGAACACGCCAGGATGCTGACTCGGTGGACAACCTATCATTCCGAATCGCATATGGGTCGTCGTCGGTATCTTATCGGAGGCTAATACAGAGGCATTTATTTGAGAATCGAGGACATGAACTCGACCTCCCTTTAATATTCTGCGGGCTTTTGTTCCATTCCGTCACCACGAGGGACCTTGCTAGATTCATTTCGGCATTGGTTGATCTTCAATTTCATCGTCGCGAATTCATCTCAACTTACGCTGGCGTCGACACCGTAAGTTTTGGTTCTCGTGCTTCGTCTTTTATCATTTTTCTTGGTGTAATGCCATCATGGTGAATTTGAATGCAATCGTATGGCAACGTTGATCTGAATGTGCAGTATCGCTACCACTATCAATGATGCAGGACGGTGAAAGCAATCTGAAAAACTCAACCTCAAGTCAAATGTGAAATGGCCCATTTTACGACAGTACAACAGATATCACACACTCTCGATTTCGGTTGTTTACGAATCTTAGTCACTTGAATTTTGAACAAAAAAACATAGACAGCTAACGATTGAATAAGACTCATATGATTTGAATTCAATTGAAACATCAAGAAAAGGCGAAACTTTCGCTGAGCGTTGGGACCGTGTATAGAAACGTCGCGCCCAAGGAAGAATACAAGACAGATAGTAGTGGGGCACAACTTTAGGTAACGGATCAATAAGATGCCAAAGAGGCGACATTCCCGTCTGGGCTGGTGTGTACAGGCGACTCGGACGAGAGCCCATATTGTTGGCAAGAGTGGAATAAGTGTCGTAGCACGTTCGTCTAAACACCTCCAGTATCTGACACCAGAGACGAGTATCAGTCTTACGAAAGAGATTTTATCAACGGAAGGCTCATACTTTGCACATTTGCGACGTAGTTTAAGCCCTTGTACCCGAGGTATCAGTCAATCTGAGAAACAAGAGTATCTGGTTAGCATACGCCTGTACCGAACGCCGAAGAATGTAGGCGCCAACTCACGTATTCACCGAGTAGAAATATTGCGTATGTTCATAGCCCATTGTTTTCGTATAGCCAGAGACAGGAGCAGACATTTTCTCAACCCATCTGTGAGATATAGACGGTGAGAAAGGATGGAATGTAAGACCGATTCAAGAGAAATGATACATACTCGGCGAAGATCCCAGACCGGCGAACCCCTAGCCACGATTGACAGGTCGCAGTCCGAACCACCTCCACTCATTCAGTTGGCAGAGCCATAGGTCATTCCACGGACGAAACTCGAGTTTCAAGAGCTTCGTCTCTGGGCTGAGGGAAGGTGGACATGAGCTTTGTAGAAATCAGAAGTCTCAAAGAATCCCACTTACCGAGTCTGTTCGTCCCAAACGTACTGCTCATAGCCACTTTCCTGCTGAGTATATGGTCAACAACGGGAACGTCGGAGAATGTAGGAGAAACACGACACACCTAGTAGGTATAACCGCTGTATCGTTGGTTATGTCCTGATGATCAACGATTGTTCATTTTCCGCTCTGGTGGAAGTCACTCGGCTGGAAATCGAGTTCCTGGTGCGTGAATCCGCAGCGGCATGCGAAGCCTAAATCGTGAGTGCATTCGTATGTAGTGCTCTGGGGTGCTAGCCGTCTTTGGGCTGATACGGTGGTCAGTTTGTATGATTTACACCATTTTTGTTAGAAATTAACACACCTATGAAGTATTCGCTGGTCGACCTTGACCAACGAGCCAGTCACACAAACTTCGCAGAGAAGATGGCACGCATGAATCGATGTTTTGGGCGTCGAATGTCGAAATTTTGCGCAGATGTGGAAGAACACGAGCGGATGGAGATGGGCTGTCTGAGTGGCACACGTCATGGTATGCAGGCGGACGGTCGGAAAGCGAGCCAACCTCAGACGCGATTGAGAATGCAAGTATTCGTAGACGTTTGTAGCCATAGAATGTGCGTGTTTGAGATTCAAAGGATCGTTTAGAGTGCGGTGTGGAGCTGTCTGGGTTGCGATTGAGAGGAGGGACAGCGTTTTGAGAGAGTCCAACTGATCGAAGGTCATCTTCAGCTCGAAATACTCATAAAGGGTGAACAAGGACATACCTGACATCGAGCCGCGAGGGTCTCAACCAACCCTAAGTTCAGAATCCGATGTCCCTCGACGAGTGGGCAATCTTGGTAGTCAAGACGGTTCAGTAGAGACGAGGTCTAAACCCGGGAAGAGCGGCGAGGGACCGTGATGTAGATAGGCTGAGAGAGAGAGGCGAGGATTGGGCAGGATTAAAGACATGTAGCACAGAGCACCAGGCATGTTGAAATAAGTGGTGAGTTGCGTTCCGTACTGGAGTCGGCGATTGATCCAGGATTCCGCTGGCAGAAGCTTCGAGGCGTTGAACAATAGCCACGGACGGAGAAGTGATGTAACTGCAAAAAGTGGTTGCCAGTATTCGACGGACGTTCTGGGAGGCGATCGTTGGCACTTGGAAGAACCGCGGCCCACGGTCCGGAAATGGGTATCTCTCATTATGGCACCGTGCCGAATTCCTCACCTCAAGAGCGGCGCCTCAAGCTCAAGAACGATCGTTACGGCCTATAAATCAAAATATCTGTTATATATACCACTCATATAACCTGAATGTACCCTCTAATCCTCTACCGGGCCCCACCCTCCAAGTCTTGAATAGCTGAGCCACAACAAGGTGACTTAATGATTCATGGTAAAAGCCATAGAATATTTGGATCGAAAAGAATATATATTCCAAGTACATTAAAGCGTCTTTAAAATATAAATCTATAGGTCTACCAATTCAGTCTTTATTCATTTAACAACGCACAGAAGTTGTGGTAGTTTCACCCTCGTCGGCATGAAATGTGGCTGTGTTCGGCGCAGTGGTTCAGTGATTAGCGCTCGCTATTGGTGATTTTCACCACAAGTCAGATCATTGAAATGTCGTGAACACAGCCAGGAAGCGTTCAAATCCTCAACAAGTTATAATTTCCTATCTGAAAATTTGACTTACATCTCATGCTTCAGGTCTTAGGTATACTCACTTTTGCGTGCCGGACAGTACTTAATGGATACCATTTAACCCTCTATGAACATACCCTTACTCAGAGAATATCTCTTAGCATTCTTCAGGCAACAATATTTTCGCATATAAGTATAGGTTCAGTTCTTACTCTCTCCCCAACTCAAGCGCACTTGTGCGCGATTACAGTTGTTCCCGATGATAATGACAATTTCTCGTCCCTCGAGATCAAAATTCGATAGTGTTTCCTTGGGCAAGGGTCCACGCGAGAAAGCCGGATAAATCAGAACGTCGAAACAAGTTCTAACTTCCAGAACGACACGAACGTAGCTCGTGAGATGACCGAAAACCAAGCAAGAAGGGTGTAAGATCCGGCATGAATCAGAAGACACAGTTCCATCCAAGGCCCCACTTGCAGCGAATACGAGAGGAGTAGCCACACTCGACGAAGACCTCAAACCAGCAACCACCCGACTACCTAGGCCGTATTTGACACCTTGGAGACAGTTCGCAGTCCAACTCCAACCCACCTCTGGTCACTCGATTGGCGACACCGTATGTCATTCCGTGGAAGAAAACCGAGTTTTTAAGGCCTTCGTCTGTGCTGAGCCGAAGGTGGATATGAGCTTTGAGAGTCTCAAAAGTCAGTTAGTATGATTTGCGAAAGGTTTGAGTGAGAAAAACACTTACAAATGAGAAAATTGTTGTCCCTGCTCTAGCCATAGACGAAGCAACGATGTTACTGCCAAAGAGGTGTATCCGGGGGGATGTCGGCGGTCACGCCCTGCCGAACTCTATTTATAAACAGGAAGGAGCTAAGAATAGATCCCGCCAACGAAACAACCTAATTGAAGTAGACTCGGACACGCCCGCACCAGGCGGTTTCTCACTGCTCGCTCAATGATGAGCTTATCAACGGATCGCCGGAAACTTCAAGGGAAAACAGCAAAAACGCACCACCCAATTACTAGCGTATGTGTGATTGATAAATATTAATTCTCAAACACGCATCTGTGGGCACAGCCTGAGCTTGACAGATCAGCCACAGCCACAGTCTACAGGTCTTCGTTGTTACCTTAGGGCCTCAACAAATCGATACCTTCGCTTCCAACGATGACCTCCTCCAGTGGAGAATCACCTTTGAAGCTGCTTGCATTAGGTCAGTTTCAATCAACACACGCTCGTCGGTGGAGTTGCTGATGGGTGGATCTGTACAGATGGTGGTGGTATTCGCGGACTTTCAGAGCTGCTCATTCTCAAAGACCTCATGCACAAAATTATGGTCCAGGAGAACGCGAAACGGAAGAAGAACGCTCAACCGCTCCTTACTTGTCTTCCAAAGCCGTGCGATCTCTTTGACTTAATCGGTGGTACTGGTACAGGAGGGTGCGTTTCGTGTTTCAAATATGATACGCTATAGCTAAATCATACACCACAGGGTAGTGGCTTTGATGCTGGGGCGGCTCCGAATGGACGTAGATACGGCAATAAACCACTACGATACCTTGGTAAAGCATGTCTTTTCTCATCCGAAGCGGTGGCAAGGAGATGGAAAATTCAAAGCGACAAACCTTGAAGAAGCCATGAAAGTGGTGATAAGGGAGGCGACTGGTGATTCCGAATCACCTTTATTGGAGCACGATGTGGCCATATGCTGTCGAACGTGAGTTTAACAGCTGTTTGGTTATTTAGGTTTTGAATTCGGTTATCCTTCAGCTTCGTTTGCGCCATGAATGCCTATAATATGGACGCCAATATTCCAGTGATTTTCAGGAGCTACGAGTCCCTTGAACCACATTCGAATTGCAAGATTTGGGAGGCAGCCCGAGCGACATCTGCAGCTCCAGCCTTCTTCAAGCACATCGAAATCGGGCGGGCGCAGCCTTACATAGATGGCGGACTCGGTCGCAACAACCCCAGCCGAGTCGTACTGGATGAAGCGAAGAGATTATTTGGCGCTCGTCACATCGGATGCCTGGTCAGCATTGGTACAGGACGTGCTGAGACGATCAGCATCAAGAAGTCTGGGGGGTTCGGGCAAATCGTGCCAATAGACATCTTCGATACATTGAAGGCAATAACCAGTGATTGTGAAGCCACACACGAAGCCATGCTGGGTCTCTTCTCCAATTTGCCGGCAACTTATTTTCGACTGAATGTCGACCAAGGGATGCAGGGGATAGATTTTTCTAAATGGGAGAGACTGAGCAATGTGGATGCCCATACGACGCAATATCTGAGAAGGGCAGAGGTCGTTAATAAGCTGGTATCATTGGCGAATGTTATTGAGATGACGAAGCCACAGCTAACGATAGAACAACTCGGTACGGAAGAACCTCATCTGTCAGTCTGAACGACCGGCTCATCACCACCACCAGTTTCTCCAAGGCTTCCTCTGGAACCTGTCTCAGATATCCGAGAACGCAAGCTCTGTCCGCCGCCAGTGGCTTCATTTATAGGTCGAAAGGATATCCTCGATAAAATGCGCAACTATTTCGACTCGGAAGGTGGAGGTCAGCGCATCTTTGTGTTATACGGCCTCGGCGGCGCAGGAAAGAGTCAGCTTGCATTCAAATTCATCGAGGAATCCAAAGGCAAACGGTATGTCAATTGGTCGTATAAAATCACGACTGCGATATACTGACGACTTTATTTCTCAGCTTTTCTGAGATCTTCTACGTTGACGCTACGACTGAACAGACTCTCCGAACGGATCTCGAGGCTATTTATCTAGGAAATTCTAAACAAACCGTGGATGGGAACCTGCAATGGCTTGAGAGCCAGACCGACGGAAATTGGTTACTCTACTTTGACAATGCTGACGATGTCAACTTGAAGCTGAAGAAGTTTTTCCCCTCCTGTGGGTCAGGTAATATCCTGGTGACAACACGCAACCGGGAGCTTCGCCATTACACTGGTAGAGATGCGGATGTAAATGTTAGAGGGATGGGTCATGAAGATGCAACAGCTTTGCTGTTGCGTCAGGCCCGGGCAGAACCCAGCGACGAAAATAAAGCTCTAGCCGAAGAAATTGTAAAGGTAAATTTATTGGTCTTTGCTCCGTTGCTTAAAACACCAAACTAACAGCAGATACAGGAACTCCATCACATCGCATTAGCTGTGTCCCAAGCCGGTGCTTACATTCATTGCCACTCGTCATTAAGCGAGTATAGGGAACTCTTCCGATATGAACGCGATAATTTGCTGCAGAATGAAGAGACTCAGGGACAGGATCCATACGAGTCAACAGTTTATTCGACATGGAGACTGAGTTACGATAAACTTGACGCACCGGCGAGATCTCTCCTCCAAATTTGCTCCTTGCTGCATCATGAGGGAATTTCGGAGGAAGTGTTCAAGAAGGCGGCATTATCCCAACTACACCTAGAGGATTTGGAACTACAGGAGGAGGCAACACGATTGTTAACTCAGCTTGGAAAACAAGATTCGTGCTGGAGCTCCTGGACGTTCAAGAAAATCATAAAGGGCCTGATGTCACACTCACTCATTGAATATGGGGACCAAAATCGCACCTACAGCATTCATCCGCTGGTACACCACTGGAGCGGCACTACAATGGACAGCAACCGACATGACATGCAGAGACTCATCCTTACTATTATCGGGCTATCGGTATCTTACACATTCACGGAGGAGGACTACAAATATCGGCGTACACTACTGAAACATGTTATCAATTCTATGGCTTCACTCAAGCCGGAGGATATCAATCTATTGGTTGCGGCTCGCATAGGTCTTATCTATTTCGAACAAGGTTGGTGGAAGGAGGCGGAGGCACTCGAGGTGGTGGCATTGGAGAAGAGGAAGCGGGTGCTGGGAGATGACCATCCAGACACACTCTCGAGCATGGCGAATCTTGCATGCACATATAGAGACCAAGGCCTATTGAAGGATGCAGAGGCGCTCGCAGTGGTAGTGTTGGAGAAGAGGAAGCGGGTGTTGGGAGATGATCATCCAGACACCCTCACGAGCATGGAGAATCTTGCATGCACATATCACAACCAGGGCCGATTAAAGGATGCGGAGGCGCTCGAAATGGTGGTGTTGGAGAAGAGGAAACGGGTGTTGGGAGATGACCATCCAGACACACTCAGGAGCATGGCGAATCTTGCACGCACATATCACAAACAGGGCCGATTGAAGGATGCAGAGGCGCTCGAGGTGGTGGTGTTGGAGAAGAGGAAGCGGGTGTTGGGAGATGATCATCCAGACACACTCAGGAGCATGGCGAATCTTGCACGCACATATTCGAACCAGGGCCGCTTGGATGATGCGGAGGCGCTCGAGGTGGTGGTGCTGGAGAAGAGGAAGCGGGTGTTGGGAGATGACCATCCTGACACCCTCACGAGCATGGCGAATCTTGCACGCACATATGCGGACCAGGGCCGCTTGGACGATGCAGAGGCGCTCGGGGAGGTGGTATTAGGGAAGAGGAGGCAGGTATTGGGAGATGACCATCCTAACACACTCTTGAGCATGGCAAATCTTGCACGTACATATGAGCACCAGGGCCGATTGCAGGATGCGGAGGTGCTCGAGGTGGTGGTGTTGGAGAAGGGGAAGCGGGTGTTGGGAGATGGCCATCCACACACACTCTTGAGCATGGCGAACCTTGCATGCACATATCGCGGCCAGGGCCGATTAAAGGATGCAGAGGCGCTCGAGGTGGTGGCGCTGGAGAAAAGGAAGCGGGTGCTGGGAGATGACCATCCGAACACTGTCACGAGCATGGCAAATCTTGCATGCACATATCACAAACAGGGCCGATTGAAGGATGCGGAGGCGCTCGAGGTGGTGGTGTTGGAGAAGAGGAAGTGGGTGCTGGGAGATGATCATCCAGACACACTCTTCAGCATGGCGAATCTTGCAGTCACGTACTTCAACCAAGGCCGCTTGGACGATGCGGAGGCGCTGGAGGTAATGGTGCTGGAAAGGAGGAGGCGGGTCCAAGGAGACGATCATCCAGACACTCTCGTGGCCATGAAGAATCTTGCAGACACGTACAGGCAGTTGGGCCGCGTAAACGAAGCAGACACGCTTGAAGTGCTGCTCATTGGGAGGAGGAAGTAGGCATCCTTCCATAGACCAAAATCAGCTGCTTATTACAAGCAACAGAAGAGTACGACTTACATTGTGGTGCTCTACAAGTGGATGATTATATTCTGGCCTGAACCAAGGGCAGGCCATAACGGTTCGCACTGGGCTTAGCTCAAGGAACCAATGCCGATCCAATGTTCAGTCCTCAGCTGCCAATCAGTGTGGGCCGGAAAGTGGAGAGGGGTCCGTTTGCAATGGTCATGCCTGTTGGTCGCAGACGTCCGCTTGCTAGTTCCTATCACTTGGGTCAGTGTGGTTCAGGGAAAATGCTCACGGACTGGAGACATCGCAACAAAGACGAAGGACATCATTCACCGTTTCTAATTCGAGGAAAGGGCGACAGTGTCCCAAGATGTAGCAGAGTTGAAAATAGAACAAGAGTTTGGGTGAGGACAACGAGAACGATGTCACAGCAAACGAAACTGCCCTGTGACATGTCCGTTATGTCTGGACCTGACTCCCGCTCAAAATGTCTCCCATCTCGACACACCTTCGCTCCTCCAATGCTCTCTGCCTCACCTTTGCGCCTTCGTTCAGCCGATGCTACCCGACATCCATCTCTGTGCTTGTACTGTGGGCTACGAGATGAATGCTTCACGCCGACGACCAAGAGACTGGACATGACGGCTGGAAGGATGAATGAAGTCGGGCAGCAACTCTTTCGAAGGAACCCACCCAAGTGGTCGACGGACCATATGCTGGATGTAGTCTTTACCTGCGATGGTTCCATCGCTTGCTGATTCGTGCTGTTGGCGTGACAATGTCTCTCAGCGGTTTTCACGACGACGGTCGTCTCTTGGAGCATCTGGAAGGGAAAGAAGGATTAGCGAGGGGGCGAAGAATGCTATGTATATCTGGTCATCCGGTACGATTCTTTCTCCAAACGCTCATCACGGTTCCACGTTCTTAGAATTTCTCCCCATGTAGATCGTACCCGCTGCCTTGTCTCGCTTTCACGAAGCCATGTTCATCCACCTCTGGACGCCAGTAGCAACTTGGGTGCATATATAGCTGGCCTTGATGGAGCCGAGAGCCTCGCAATGATCACAGATAATACTACCCCAATTCATATTTCGTACGCATGCATTTACTGATTTCACATTTGCAGCATGATTCAGGATCGCCTGCTTAACCGAACTCCACACCTGAACTTTGGTGGAACTCATAAATTCAGCACTACCTCAGGCTATGGAAACAACGAAACGACCTAGGAAATCTCGACCCATCTTTGACGTGGGGCACTAGTCTGAGAACGAGCAAATCATTGCGACAAACTCTGTTGACGCCGAAGGTGGATAGATTGTAAACGAAGGCACCTGCATTCGCTTGTCTCTGAGCGATTTGCAATCATATCGAGAAAGATACCAATATACGCTGCCCCACTGCTGAACCTACATTCGCCTGTCATCGGAGTGTCGACTCACCCTCAACGACCAACACCTTGATTACTCATCCCTCTGGCTCCGCGACTACTACATATTGGTCAGTCGAACATCGTCAAATGACATCGTGGCTACCAGAAGCGGCGAAACATCGCGTTGGAACATCATCTTCCTTTTCCCGCTCGCACGAGCTGACCGTCTGCCTTGTCATCGGGCGCACCGACGAAGGAAATAATCCTCAACTCATGTTAGAATCATAAACATCGTTATCAGCTATGAGCTCCGCTTCTCCACGCCTGCAACACATCTGAGCGAACCAAACCACGAGCGAGGTGCTCGTGCTGATGAGGCACCACAAGCCATGCCCGTGATACGACCCCCTCAACAAAGAGATCATCAATTCGACAATGGCGAATCCGCAGACCAATGGTAAGCTATACCTTCGTTAGATTCGTGTACTATGATACTGAGAGGCTTAATCTAGTGACAACCTTTCTTAAATCGCTTGGAAATGAGGCGGGTTTCTACGCCTTCGAATGTCAGCAGGTATGTACCCTTTTTTGGACTTTTGAGCCCTGTTCTCACTTACAGGCATCTCTAGAAGCTTTAAGTTCGACTACCGTCTGCTCAGTAACCAGAAACCTGTCCCGACTCCAGCGAGAGTAACATACTGCAGCATTTCTTTCAATGCTCGGGCTGTCGAATACAAGGCGAATACCCTCAACGGTCGCCCTGGAGGCTGGAGACAAGATGAGGAATTTCAAGCTCCTGCGACGACTATATAGAATGGCAACTTGGGCTTCATCATCCACGTCAAGCATCGGCAATGCTCGAGCCACAGAACGATAACCCATCGTAGACGACTTATCAACACAAGGCGGACAAGACAAAAGGGTAATCCTCTTCGTCGGTGTGTGTCTCGGCATAAAGTTCGACCGCATCAAGGGTGATCCCAGCGACGTTTTCCAACTCTTGGATGACCAAATGCCGAGTGATTTCATCAATCAATACTTCGATTCCTCCCCCCTCTACCATTAGAGAGGGCTACTTGCTCGCTGGCCGGACGAATGTGGTCGAACATCACTGGTACTGGAAGCGAGTTAACATCAAGTCCAAATATCGTCTTCAAGGACACATTTATCCAAGCTCATCCAAGCTCCCAGTCCGCGTCGTCACCTAGATCGTCAACACTTACTCAAATATCCCAATCAACGCGCGAACGTCAAACGTTGTTTGCGTCCTCCATGCCTTAGTCATCAACGCGAACCAAACCCCCAGCAACGTTTCGATACCCCAGGCAGTAGAGGCCAAAGTTCTTGCCGCCAATACTTCGTGAGCTAACCTTTGTCACATTCTTGTACTATGATGCTGACGTTTGTGGTTCAAGGCAACGAAATGGCGCAGCTTTAGTAGCTACTGCCCGCTGCTAATAACGGAGGAAGCGCCAATCAAGACCTCTGAAAGATCTTTGATGTCTCATCTGCCTTTTTAACTGGCTCGTGATGTCGCTCTCGTCGTTCTACGCGATCGTCTTTGAGTCGGGGCTGGCTCGTTCATCCCTTTGGTGCACTCTGGTGTGGGACTTTTGCTCATGGTCTGTTTCTATCAGCGCCTGCTATTGGTGGGTCTATCGTTTTCCCCACGACGTGTCAAGCTAAACTGTATTGCAGGGCTAGTGTATCGGAAACGAAGTGGACGGTATACATTGTCTCTAATCTGTTCATGGATTTCAGTGTTCACTGGACTTCGTTTGCCGATCCGAAACGACCGCACCAGGATGTTGTGTAGATGGTCATTTCGAATCACATGTGGGTCATCGGAGGCGACGCAGAGCCTTTTTTTCAAGGATCGAGGTCATGAACTGGATGTCGCTTGAATCTTTTGGGGACTAGATCTAGTTTCGGCAGGCTTTCGTTCGATTTCCGTGGTTGTAAAGAAGGGACTTCTAGGGATTTATTTCCCTGGTGCTTAACCTTCAATTATATCACTCCCGATCCATGTCACCTTCTGCAGGCAAGCCTTGATACTCCAGCTTCGGCTTTTTGTGGGTATGTCATTGTCGTACTTAGTGACCTGATATGCAATCAGATTATAATCTATATTATTAGAGATATCACTACTCATATAATATTGTAAGACGACGAAAGCAGCCTGACGAACGAGACTTCCAGTTGATTGCAACATGTTCCAGTTTGAGGAGCCAACGACAACGTTTCTGTCTACCGGTACGATAGGCACCCCGCAATCTCGATCGTGGTGGTTTGCAAACCTGAGTCAATCAATTCCTGAACAAAAATTACATCGAAGGTTACCCATTGCTTTATCTGTCGTCGGTGAAGACCCACCGGATTAAAATCTAATCAAAACACCACAAAAGCGAGATGTTTGCTGTTCGTTAGCACGCTGCGTGGAAATGCCATACCCAAAAGGAAGGATGTAAGGCAGGCGTAATGAGGCGCCAACACTGCGGGTAACGGCGTCAATAAGATGCCAGAGTGGCATTGCTTCCGTCTAGGTTCGTACGTATAGCCGATTTGGAGGGAACCCTTGTTCTTGACAAAAGAGCGGCAGAAATGTTATGTAGCACGTTCGCCTAAATTTCTGACGCCAGAGATGAGTGTCAGTCTTACGAAAGAGATTTTATCAACGGAAGACTCATACTTTGCACATTTGCGACGTAGTTTAAGCTCTTGTACCCGAGGTATCAGTCAATCTGAGAAACAAGAGCATCTGGTTAGCATACGCCTGCACCGAACGCCGAAAATGAATGTAGGCGCCAACTCACGTATTCACCGAGTAGAAATATTGCGTATGTTCATAGCCCATTGTTTTCGTATATCCAGAGACAGGAGCAGACATTTTCTCAACCCATCTGTGAGATATAGACGGTGAGAAAGGATGGAATATAAAACGGGTTCAAGAGAAATGATACATACTCGGCAAAGATCCAAGACCGGCGCGAACCCCTAGCCACGATTGACAGGTCGCAGTCCGAACCACCTCCAGTCATTCAGTTAGCGGAGCCATAGGTCATTCCATGGACGAAACCCGAGTTTTCAAGGGCTTCGTCTCTGGGCTGAGGGAAGGTGGACATGAGCTTTGTAGAAATCAGAAGTCTCAAAGAATCCCACTTACCGAGTCTGTTCGTCCCAAACGTACTGCTCATAGCCACTTTCCCGCTGAGTATATGGTCAACGACGGGAACGTCGGAGAATGTAGTAGAAACACGACACACCTAGTGGGCTGCATCGTTGTTATGTCCTGACGATCAACGATTGTTCATTTTCCGCTCTGGTGTAAGTTAAGGTAGAGGCAATGCATGGGCATCCTATGTCACGTGAATATCGTGACATTTTTAAAGAAATTAGAATGCAAATTATTCGAGAACAGTTATCAAAAATTCGTTACCACCAAAATCTCTTAAAAGCAAATTCAGAATTTTTGGTGCAGACGAAATTTTGAGGAAGTGGCCGGGCGATTTGTGATTCTTTTTTGAAGCCGAGAATTGCTGTCTCAGGTTGTCA
>Ga0247741_1001251_pt1 | contig 14118 bp, 19 predicted proteins | sample UWRJL213509R2_FD_180945 | JGI IMG/M metagenome (GOLD analysis project Ga0247741, IMG submission 180945) | Plant litter microbial communities from Arlington Agricultural Research Station in Wisconsin, United States - UWRJ-L213-509R-2 | ecosystem: Environmental > Terrestrial > Plant litter >... | reverse complement strand
TGTTCTGCGAACGTGGCAACAAGATCGAGAGGCTTGAGGTTATCGGAAGATTCTGCCGACGCTACCTTCCAAACACTGGCAGCCAACATTGACGTATGTCGCTGCACAGGTGTAAGAAGGCATAAAGATCAACGACATAGGGTCTCGAACCTTGTTGATTTGCTGAACACCATCTTGAGCAGCAATATACAAGCCTTGAACACGGTCGACAGAGTCCGTGACCTCTTGTTCTAGGTCACCGATATGCTCATCTGCACTAAATACTTCAAACCATCCAATAGCCGGAGAAAGCCAGGGTGCTCTGAACCGAGTATAGAACATGGGTGAGATGTTATTTAGAATAAATGAAAAGCCTACGGTTTCAGCGACCTTGTTAGAAGTCTAAACTCGCGGAATAGCATGCACAACAACATCCTCTGTGATGGAGGCAGCAGCAACTTGCGCTCCTGGAGGCAAGCGAATGTCAGAGTTGCACCTGTGTGTAGCCATACATACCTACCTTTATGTCGATTGTCTGTGACATCCTGGTTTCCAGTGCCGTTGTAAATCGAATAATGTCAATGAATTTCCCATCTGATCCCTGCAGAAACAGAGTGTTATTCCAAAAGAAAAGAAAATAAACTGAACAGACTCACTGTGCCTGCAGTTTCTTTCTCGTGTCTAATGGATTGGATCTTCCCTATTAGTTCAACTAGAAGTACGAGTTGACCGAGCCGCGCAGTACCCCACGCGCCTTCCATTGCCCCAGCTTCCACATTGCCTATATCGCTAAGTAAAGCGACACAAAGCATTTCGATGTCACGCAGCCAGTAATCCTTGATGTATTTTGCGTGTACCTGAATGGTGCAAAGATGATTGACGACAATGACTTCTTTGTCTGAAGCTGCACATGCGAAAAGAGGTTTGAAGAAAAGAGGCGGCAAAGCCACAGAGAGTGACGTGAGAAAGCGAGATAGCTCTTCACTGGGATATGGAGGAGGATTTTCCACCAATTGCTAGAACGAATGGGAGATTAGATTCAAGTGAAAATGAAAGATGAACCGGAAATCTCACATCGTTCAGGACGGGGAAGATCGTGACAAAGATGGTTCGCTTCATGTCGTCAGGGACATGCCTGAGGAGAGCAGACAGAATTGGAATCGATGCGTTCCAGTCACTGCTTATCTATGAATCCCTCATTGACTGACGTCTCCATGTTGCAAAGGAAGCGCACTTACCACCTGATGAAATGTCTTGTCTAAAACCGCCCTCCAAGGCAAAGCAGATCCTGCTCGATACCATCCAGCAAGTGTACCCACAGCCCAACCCACCAGCTGCTTTATCTGCTCTTCACCTTTTCTAGATGATACGCCGCCAAAGACGTCGTCTCGAGGACTCATTGACTTCGGTCCTGCATTTTCGGTATCCAACCGGATAATATCCATAAGAACACGAGCGATGAGGCGTCTGGTGCCGAAGACAACTTCACCATCGATCTCCGCCTCGCGGTCCAAAGCTTCCGCCTCAGGTATGACTCTGTTCTGAAAGATGGAGGCAATCTGCTGGGGGAGCTCTGCGTTATTCAATCGTAGGTCAAAGGCATTCAACGTGACAGTGGATGACGATGATGAAAGAGAGCGAGGGGGGTGGTCATACGAAGATGCAAAAGATGCAGGGTTTGTGATGAGAGGCTGGAGAAGGGACATGGAGGTGCGGCAGAACGTGTTCAATTTCCGAATGCCAATAGCAGCTTGAAGGTTCGTGGGTGCTTCGTCCGATGGTATAGGCCAGTATTCCTGCGTAAAAAGTCAGCTAGAGCCCACAATCCATTATGATTCTGAAAGGATCACCTCAAGTACATTGCGTAGAAGCCAATCTCGAGTCCCTGGACTGTTCTCCAGACAGTTGACTGCAGCGTCCACGAAGACAGCACGCCGCACGCTGCTCAGATGCCTCCTATCGTCGGCCCCGAATTCAGCCCCATAATTTTCCTCGACGTTGTCATCCTCGAGGTCTCCCATGGATCCTGATAGGACTTGGCGAATGACATCTTGAACAAGATGAAGGTCTGGGTGAGGGGGGTTTTGAAAGTCGGCGGGCGCCATAGATGACGAATTGGGCATATACACCGAGTTTCGTCCAGTATTGGGGTTGTCGTGGGTTGTCGAGGTACGATACAACGCAGCGAGCAGGAGGAGTAATGCGCTTGATAGGGAATGGAAGCCTTGTGTGCTGAGTAGGGTCCTGTTACGATCTCCCGGGACGCAAATACGCCATAAAGAGGCTAAAATTCTGGACCTTGTTTGACTAGGGGGGATGCTAGCGGCTGACTTCGTGCACCATAAACACCTCTCTACTCGGGCTGCCTGGTACATGTTAGTGTTTGCACCATTGGGCAAAAAAGCTACGGACCTCATTAGCTGGGATCCAACTCTTTGATACCAGCTCAAAAGCATCCAAAGATACCAGTTGCTCCTCTTCGACACGGTAATACTTGTTGGGGACAAGGAAGGGACATAAGAGGGTAGAAAGTATTTGACTTTCGTGAGGTAGGTGAATGGAAATTTGTGCTCCAGTTTCCTCTGAAGGTGAAGTATGGTAAACCAATATCTGATGAAGGAAACGAAGAGAGGGCGGCGACGCTTGGCTCGATGTGAGAGAAACAGATGACATAGAATTAGGCCGACGCAGATAATCCAATTTCTTTCCCGAGAGGGCTGTTGGCGCTACCGGCGCGGTGCCGTTTGTAGAAGGATCCTTTTCCTTCATGGAAGAATACCGAGCAGCTGCACAAGCTCGCAAGAGCTCTTCCCCAAACTTGCGCGCTTCGTCCCGGACATCTTCCACCACATGCCTGAACCCAAGTCTCGCAAGACGAGACGGCTTGGGTGTAGCGGATCTCCCTGTCTGCTGACTGCTGGCGTGCGATTGAGCGGAGCCAGGCCTTTGGGGCGGTGTCGACGGGCGAACGGGAGGAAGAACGTGTTGTCGGAGACTATCCCAGCGTTTGGATGGGGGGCGGTTGTTGGAATCACTGGAATCACTAGGTGTGCTGGTATGGCCTTGAAACAAAGACGGGGGTCTAACTGGTTCCAGTTTGCTGCTTTGATCCAAAGGTGGGGTCAGAGAGGGGCCCGAAGGAGTAGAGTCTTGCCAGGTTGGAGAAGGTTCGGCCCTTGTGTGCTTCACTGGAGTCCCTTCAAGCTTCTCATCGCCTTCCTGAACATTCGAGAGCTCAAGAGGATTCATAGGCCTTGGCCCCCGAGGGGCCTCGACCTCACCGGCTGATGAGCGACGAGATGAGCTTGAGGCACTGGACTTTATCGAGTCGAAGGAGAAAAGGCGACGAGGTTTAGGCCGTTGAACCCCTGAGTTGCTGACATTGTGTTCGGCCTTTGCTGGCATGGGTTGGTTCAGAGACTTAAACGCTCATAAAGATTGTGTTCTTGATGATAGCGGGGAAGAATGAATCAAGGACTAGAGCGCTGTTCGAAGTTTAAACGTTTACCGCCAAACGCAATGGCATTATGTAGCCCGCGCCGCTGAGCCGTTCACGTGACTCAGATTAGGGGCGTGTCGTCTGTTCAAGTTCAAGTTCAAGTTGGTCCGCAACAACATCTCGGCTATAGGGACTCCTGAAACTATGTGTCAATAGTATAAATTCACCCAGATGTCTTGAATCCCGCCTAGCCCGTCTTCCTCAATAATCGTCTTGCTGGACAAACGAATCGCAGAAAATCTTGCAACATGGAGTCTACCCTCGTGCCGTCTGTCTCAAGTGCAAGTCACTTTGAGAAGCAGGAGCTCCTCACCTGCAACGCCTTTAGATTTCGGCCGAAGCACGACGCAAAGCTATTGGATGGACCCATTCACCCTCCTTGGTTCGGAGTCACTTTTGCATGCCTGCTATCCCAATCCTTCGACTGCGAGTTTGAAATCGCCGAAGACAGCAACGGGAAACCGATTTCACTGCCACTCTACGTAGAGAAAATCACTTTCGCTACTGGACTCCCGTTCTCGATTACTTTGGCATCCTTAATCCTTCTTCAACGACTATACACTCGACTGCCCTCCCATGTCTTTGAGACTCGATCCTACCTGTCCCCTCAGCGGCTCTTCACAGCGGCTTACACCGTCTCTGCGAAGCAACACACCCAGCTAGTTATGGGTCTTGATCTTAACCAGGTCGTCGTCGCTGCTGAGTTGCCTGGCGACATTGATGACCTCTCGCCATTGTCTGATAGCTACTGGTCTCAGCTTACTTCGTACCCGGCCAACGAGATTCAGGAAATGCAAAGGGAGATGTGCATAGCCTTGGGACCCAACATAGCTGTTTTCTCGCAAACAGATCCTCAAACGGAAGAGATGCTGAAAGACCTGAACTCGTTCCCAGTTCTGAGGGACCTTCCCGAGCGCGAATCGAACCTTATCGACGAATCGTCAATCGAAGAAAGGAAACCGTTTCTTGAATCAGGCGCAGCGGATGACTCAAATCATCAAGTACCGAACTTCAGCCGTCTGACTGCCGAGGAGCAGCTGGCTATCTTTCGTCAGATTGGACAGGAATTAGGTGCTATCCAAGGAGCACGAGAGAAGTGCAGATGGAAGCTTGGTGGATGAGGGATCGTGTTGCTCGGCTGTGATAACCATGTTATGCGTGCTTAGAGCTTGCTGTAACGGCCCTGCCATATACATATTAAATGTGGTTAAGCAAAAGCGCCGAAGAGCATGATAACCACATGTCTACTTGTCTACCAAGGGGAGCCGCGGATGCTTGAGGTCCCACCCAAGGAACCACCATTATTCAACTGATAGTATGTGTTAAACGAAGTTTGGAAGGAGATTCAACGTTGCACGCACCACATTTGATATCTGCCGGTGTATGATTGCAAGATCTGGGCAGAAAGAATTCAATATCAGATTTACAAAATTTAGGTTGAACGAGACTTACAGTCAATATAGGACATAGCGCCATTGTTCTGGTCTTCAACTAGCATATCACTGAACTCTATCTCAGCAGCATCCATGTTTTGGCGTGCGATGAACATCTTTGATGGGCGCCCCCTTTGCGCAAAGCGTTGCGCAAGAATGTTGTGTACCTGCGTCGAGAGTGTTGTGGGAAGTGCGGGCAGAGCATGCTGAAGCAAGAACATTGATATGATGCTCCAAGCAAGAGAAGGATCAAAAGATTTACCAAATGCGGGTTTAGAGCATTAATGTCGTCGACACCAAAGAGATCTTGCAAGAGTTTCGGTGATACACTCCCCCCAACCCAGAAAATCATCACCTCTTCGTTATCTATTATATATATATTCAAAACAATGTCAGAATCCCCAAGCATTGCGGGCAATACCATGAAGTGCTTACCAATTAGATAAACACCGCCAGCTTCCATGTAGAAGTAACTGGCCCTCATACATGCAGGCATTAGAATCTTCTCGACTGTAACACCCTCAGCATTCTTTATCATCTGGGGCAGCGCGATTTTTTCGTCGAGATCGTGCAACGCCAGTAAGCGTGGGTAGAGGTAATGCATGAGAGTCCGTGGATTCATGGATAGTATGCGATGGATATGATAATTGCGAACGTCAGAGGAAACCTGTCGAGCTGTCCGAATGTATTGGTCAGTTCCTTGGCATGTGTGCATGTGAGAAATCACCTTTCAGTGGTTTTGTTTTCTGAAGGGCCAAAACAAATGCGGGAAGCGCTCGAAACGCTTCTGGGATTATCAGCTAGTGCAGTTGGTCATGATCAGACAAGTCTCCTAGATAATACTGGGGGACTCACCTGAGTCGAGCGAGTGGCGGCAGCACATAATGTCCGATACCCAAGGAGCAGAGCAGAGCATTTTTCAGTCAGCTCTTCTCGGGTGATTAGCGTCCTCTGCTGGCTCATCGCTACCATAGCTGTGATGTATCAGTATCAGCACTCAGCACTGTCACATATTGCAGAAAATTACCGACCTTCCTTTGCTTGATAAGTCAATACGGTCTCAAGATCTGCGTACTGGAAAACACTGCCAGCCAACTCCACGACATTCATAGCCAGGTTTACCACCCTCACTCGTCTGTGACCATCTATGCTGGTATATAACGCTGCGCATTGGATAAAAGCGTATTCTCGAGGTGATAGGTTTTTGGTATGCTCAAGACCGACGGTGAATGCACTATCCGATGACAAATGAGCAAAGCTCAGTTCTGTTGGTGACGAAAGGAGGAATGCGCCTTGTTGTGACTTCACTTGTAAGCCTGAAGAACCAAAGAGAAGCTGGGTGGGTTCATTACGGACGCAGGAGATGGGAAACGAGCCGAAAAAGAAACCTACCATTGGAGCATCTAACACGGACCATGCAGTTGAACCCCTGCATCCTGCTCACTAGTCTTGCTAGTTGAGCTTGCAGAATCGGGCCATCCCGCTCAGGCACGAATCTAGGATGCCAGAAGAGCTCTCCGCCAGTCAGAGTTGCAACCACCGCCACGCTGCCAACGTCCATGTACTTGCTTGGTGCAAGAAACATGCTGACGCCCACGCCTTCTTCTGCACATTCCTCTGCAATTGTCGTCCATTGGGGTGAACGTGGAATATGAAGTGTCTTCTCTTTGTCTGTATCGTACAGTGATGACTCGGCCGGCGGCGTAGTTGATAGAGCGCCTGCTCCAAGGGTCGGCAAGTTCGATTGGAAGACAACGACATGGCCACCACGGCTTGCCTAGCAACAGAGATCATCAGATGAAGGACTTCTGAGTCGAACTAACTGTACCAGAGCCGCGAGTCCACCTCGGATTAAAGATCCAAGTCCAGAGTCAGAGGAGGCGATTTGGGAAAAACGAATTGGAATGGAATCAAGAAGGGCCTCAACATTGTATCTGAATTGGTTGAGGGTCAGCATCCATAGGAGATTTAGAGCACAAAACTACCTTCGCTCAAGCGGATCCACGAAAACTGAACTTTTGGTGGGCACGAAGACGTCCTCCAAATCAGGGACTATGAGCATCTGTGTCACATCTGACTGAGATGATATCAGACAGTGTAATTTTCAATGACATTGGACTCACGGTGAGATCATAGAAGTGCAGTGTTGAATCGAAGGTTATAATAGTGATACGGTTTGTGGATGGAAAGTATGAGGGTAGTTGGGTACCGTTTGAGTCGGTACCTCCATACAGTATTAACTTGAGACTGTGGCATGCGCTTTCAAGGAAGCCGGAAGATACGGATTCATTCGTGACATCAAAAGCGAAGACAAAGTCCAAGGCTGTCGGTTGTCGGGGTCCTGTCGGCAAAGGTTCTGGAGAATAGAATGGCTGCGATATTCGGGTAGGCGGGTGCATTGCCCAGTACTCTTCCGCTGCTGTTACTTGAAAGTCAATGGTACCCTTGTTGAGTTCTGCCCGTTGCAGATGGTCTAGTCGTAGAAGGTTGGCGTCGAGGTTACAGAAATATTCGGGTGACACTGTGCATGATGTCAGTATACAACCTGACAAGTCGGATTTGCACATACCTTGAGTTTCATGAGCACATAAATTACACTTCCAGCGAGAACCTCCAGAGACCCAAGTACACCATGGGTTAATATACGCCCTACAATTCATACATCGAGCTGGGCCTGCAGTCCCTGTCTCGACGATAGGGACAGGTTCCTCACGAGGATCAAGATCGGCAAAGGGCTGAAAGGCTGCTGCAATTGGAATATGGCAATCCGATGCAAGCTTGGATGTACTGGGCATATTCCATGTCGATACACGAACGAACTTGGGAGACGAGTTGCCTAACAAAGATATCAGACAACCATTCATGAGGCGTACAAGTCCTGACATACCTTGGTCGACCGAGACAAAGTCGGATGTGCATAAAGGAGCGTGCGTTCCCGGGAGAGTCATATAGGTCTTTGTCTCCCATGTCTGACGGTCGTATTCGATAGCATCAATTGGTGAAGGCACCTGCGCATGGTCGATGCGAGGACGTAATCCTTTGAGACGTTAGGTGAAGTTCTAGACAGCAATCAAAATCGCATACCCTTGTAGTCGAGACCAGCAGAATGTGGAGGTTGTGGGATGTGGTTTGAATGAGTGTACATGTTCCGCGTCGCGTAAGTACCAAAGGTGTCCGGTGACTGCGTTCTCAATTCCCGCTCATCGCCGCAATAGTTTGCTTGGTTCGGACTTTAGATCCTAACAATTGAGACGCGTCGACTTAGCTTCAGTCTCGGGACCTTCGTACCACTCATCTTATCCTGGGCTGAAATGAGGAAAAGGCGCGTTTCTGGCCGAAATGGTGCGTCCCAGAGATTCTTCCGTGTCGGATAACCCACCTCAGGAAAGGTAAGACGTAAAACTCTAAAAACGAGGTCGCCAAACAAGCAACAACGCGTTCTCATAATACCAGTGAAGGTTTTCCCTGACCCTTTCCAACTGTCACTATGCCTCCCAAACCCAAGCAGTCGACGGATTCGTTGAAGCAGAAAAGCCTCACGTCCTTCTTTAACAAAGGGCTAGCCTCTGATGTGACATCCACCCCTGCTTCGAAGCAGTTGAGCGCATTCAAGACACCAGCAGTGAATGCAAATTCAAAACCTCCAGGCAAGAGCGAGACCGCAGCGAGCTCGAAGGACGCGGCAACCACGCAATCCTCTTCTCCGTATGACCCAAAAACACCGGCTTCGCGTTCGTCAAATGTGAATGCTTTGCTTATGTCGGGTGTACCGAGTTCGGTTGCTTCATCACGAGTTGCCAGTTCCCCACCCAGCAGCGATTTCATAGATGTTGACATGCTTGGCTCTGACGAAGAAGGCGGAAATACCTCCTCCGCGAAATCTGTAAGTTTTGCATGTCTTTTTCCATCCAGATCTAACTCGTGCGTAGGCGACGCAAAGTAGGCAAAAGCGAAAAGTGATTATAGACGACTCGGATGAGGACGACGGGAATGCTCAAATTACTACTGGGCGAAGAAAAGCAAACTTTGCGGATTCTTCTCCGACAGCTGCTATTCGAAGTGAGTTTTCATAGAACAAAGAGAGCTTTATCATATTGACTTCTCTAAGCTCAAGCCAAACGACCTCGACTCGCGAAGGCTATCAGCGAAGATGACGAGGATGAAGATGATTTAGACATTAAAGCCTCCTTTTCGCAACGCCTCAACAGGTTCAAGAAATCACCTGCCAAGAAAGGTTAACTAGATGCATATCTTTCGCGTTCTCCCCTTTCTGAGTCTGTTATTAGGAAAGTCTCGTTCAAGAGCTTCATCTGATGACGATGATTTCATCGTACCAGACGACTCTGAGGAAGAAGTCCGTTCCACTAAGTCGTCTTCCTCGCGGCGCTCGTCTATGTCGTCTCGACGTTCGGGCGGCACTGAAGACGAAGATGAGGATGAGGCCGACTTCGACGCCGATGATCTTGATCTAGACAACGACGTTCCGAAGAAGAGCAAGCCCAAAGGCAAACCAAAAGCCTCGGGTGGGAGCAAATCCTCGAAGGCAAATACCACCATGACATCTACTGGTCCTGGTGTCGTCAACTTTCTCACTGCCGCGGAGCAGCGCGAACAAGGGAAGAAGGATGAGAAGAAGTCAGCTGAATCTCCGTACAGTTTTCTGCAAGATGTTAGAGATGTAAGCCCACCTTGTCTAGCGCATAAATTTAGCGTTGCTAATTTATTCATCATTCGTAGAAAGACAAGAGGAAGCCTACTGATCCAGATTACGATCCTAGAACGTTACATATCCCGGACAAGGCTTGGGCTACTTTCACCCCTTTCGAGAAGCAGGTTCGCCTTCTTTCGCTATCTTCCCTAGCTCATTCTCAGTCTCACTCATTGTATAGTTTTGGGAGGTTGGTCGTATTAGTTCTCTATCTGCAAGATACTCAATGTTTTTTTATCGCCAAGATCAAGCAAAATCATTATGATACCGTTGAGTCCTACCTCCTTGACTTTGATTCTACTGCTAATGTTTGAATTCCCTTCAGATTCTATTCTTCCAGAAAGGGTGTGGATTTTTCTGTGCACGATGTGTAACATACCTGACGATAGGAATTACTCCGCAGAAAGTTCTTCGAGGTCTGTACGCATGAGTGTAGTTTGAACTACGACTGACCAAAAGGACAGTTATATGAAGACGACGCTAGGATCGGACATCAAGAATTTGACCTAAAGCTGACCAACAGAGTCAAGATGTGCATGGTACGAGCTCTCGTCGGCTTCAATTACAACATGCTCACCAGACAACCTGGCAGGTTGGTGTGCCGGAAATGTCGTTCAATATGTGGGCTTCGTACGTTCTCTTACTTTCCAAACCTTCTTGCCACTCAATTGGTGTTACTCTGTAGGAAATTTCTTGCAAAAGGTACTTGCATTCTGGGATCAGCTAGTTAATCTACGAATGACTTTTGTGATTTACAGGCTACAAAGTCGGACGCGTCGAGCAAGCGGAGACCGCCCTCGGTGCCGAAATGCGTATGGCTGCCGAGAAAGAGCAGGGGAAGGGGAAAGCCAAAGCCAAAGCCCCTGCGGCCGATAAGATCGTCCGACGGTGATGCCCGTTCCCCTTGTTACTTCGCTTGTCATCTAACCTGAAAAATTGCCAGTGAACTCAACAAAGTTTACACAAACGGAACCCTTGTTGATGAGCAATTTTTGACTGATGAGCAAGCTGGACATTGCATATCTATAACCGAAGCCACCAGCGCCAGCACGGACGGCTCTGATCCCGATTCCGAACGCAGATTTGGTGTCTGCGTGTTAGATTGCTCAACATCGGAATTTAATCTGAGCTCCTTTGAAGATGATGTCTGTCGAACCCGGTTGGAGACGCTACTAAGACAAATTTGTCCTAAAGAATTACTCTACAAGAAGGTTTGTGGAGCCGGACAGCTATGAAAGAACATTCCATTGACCGCAGCATTTAGGGCTCGCTCTCTATCAATACCCAGCGACTCTTGAAGATCGTCCTCCCTTCGGAATGTCTTTGGACGTCCCTTCGCCCAGTCGAAGGGTTGAAGTACGAAGAAACTATCGACGAGCTCAAGGTAATTTACCCAGGAACCCCTGGTGACGATATCAACATGGATGAGGATGACCCCTCGTTCAGTGTTCTTCCAGAGAGCGTTCCAGCGCCTATTCGCGAGATGGCGACAGAACGCCTGCCGATCGAAGCCCTGGGCTCAATGATTTGGTACCTCCGCCAGCTGAACATCGACAAGGATATTTTAAGCATGAAGAACTTCAACATCTACGATCCAATGAAGAGAGGCATGGGATTGACCCTCGACGGGCAAACTTTAGCCCATTTAGAGGTTTGTTGTCTGCGACGTTAGTCTGACCACTTTGGCTTCTGACACTTTCGATTCTTTAGGTTTTACTGAATAATGAAGGCACTGATCAGGGTTCTTTATTGAAACTTCTTGGACGCTGCATAACTCCTTTTGGGAAGCGACTGTTCAGAATATGGTTATGCATGCCTCTACGCGAAATATCCGCTATCAACGCACGGTGCGACATCTAAGGCTTTGATTACAGCCGTGGGTCTCATTCTCAGATTGTAGGCAGGACGCTGTACAAGATATCATGAATCACCCCACCTTCGAATCTACTTTCACCGAAGTTGCAAAAGGTCTTCCAGATCTGGAGAGGATTGTTTCGCGCGTGCATGCCAAGAGCTGTCGCGTCAAGGACTTTTTGAAAGTTCTCAAGGTTGATTGTCACCTCTCGGCTTTATATCACGCGCTCATGTGAATCAAGGCTTTCAGGAAGTTAAGTAAGGGGATGGCAAAACTCGCCGACGAATCCGAAACTTTTGAAAGCAAAACAATCTTCGGTCTTCTGAGAGGTGCTCCTGACCTATTACCAAATATCAACAATGTCGAGAGCATGTTCCAGCTCAGTGGAGAAGAGAGTTTGTTAATTTCAGCTTTAAAAGCCAAACTCGTTTTGCTGACACCTATGAAGATCCGGACGAACTGATACCTCGAACCGGTAAAGATGAAACATTCGACGAAGTCGTGACTGAAATAGATGCCTTGGAGAAAAGCCTCGATGCTGATCTGAAGAAGTTTGAGAAAACCCTCGGGTAACGGTTTTTCCCAGTCTAACCCTCCCAAGCTAATCTGAGTACAGAATCAAGCTCAACTATTGGCACAGTGCAATCGGCAACAAGGTAAGCAAATACCGGTACCCCATGAATATTTTATCCACAGTCAATCCAGGACATCTACTTGGTCGAGGTCTCCTCGACGGTCAATAAAGCCAAGTTACCTAAAGACTGGACGAAGTCCGGGGGGACTAAGGTTTTTCGTTTTACCCTCATCAACGTGACTAGAGCTTACATCAATGTTTGCAGGCCAAGAATCGCTATGTCGTCGCTTCCCTTCAGAAACGCGTTCGTCAAGTGAAGGAGGGACAAGAGAACAGGAATGCTGCTATCAAGGCCTTCAAGCTGCGTGTGTTCGCTGAGTTCGATATAGATCGTGCTCTATGGCTACGAGCCATCAGAGTCTTCGCGGAACTTGATTGCCTGTTTAGCCTTGCAAAGTCATCAATGGCGATCGGCGAGCCGTCCTGTAAACCAGAATTTGTGGGTGGAGATGAGGCCCTGCTTGATTTCAGGGAATTGAGACACCCAACACTGTGCTTAAGCACGAGCTTGGAGAGCTTCATTCCTAACGACATTAAACTGGGTGGCGATGTCGGGAAAATAGTCTTGCTCACCGGTATGCGAGGATATGAGGATCTTTCTTTTAAAAAAATCTGGCTCATGATTCTTTGTATAGGGCCGAACATGGCGTAAGCTATCCATTTCATGAGCTTTTGGACTTGACTTCTCAACTTTATGCCTTGGTAGAGGGAAATCAACAGTAAGTTAGCATACCACACAATCACCATCTTGAGCTCATCTTCCGGATAGGCTATGCGAATGACGGCCACAGGTGTAATTATGGCGCAGCTTGGAATGTTTGTCCCCGCATCAAGTGCCAGGTGTGTTTCGGTTTTCTCAACGTGGTCCAGTGTTGTCCTGATATACATCTAGATTGAGTCCAGTCGATATGATTATCACACGTATGGGTGCATACGATAATATGTTCTCCAATGCCAGCACTTTCAAAGTGGAACTCGATGAATGGTGAGTGGGCCCGCCGATTGCAAATGTATGGTGCCTGACTATCCCTTCAAGCTGTAAAATCTTACGGAACGCAACGCCAAAATCGCTCGTCATTCTTGATGGTGTGTAATCCTTACCTTCATTGTCTTATTGGATATCTTACTATTCGCTCACAGAGTTGGGAAGAGGGACTTCGACTTTCGTAAGCATTTTACCGCCCTATCCTGAGATTATACCTCTTATATGCGTCTCGTCCAGGATGGCATGGCTATTGCTAGCGTGAGTTTCGCCTGATCTACTTAGCAATCACTCCTCACCTCAAACACCAGGCTGTTCTACATGAGCTTGCTACGCACACACTGCCGCTGTCATTTTTCGCTACCCATTATGGGTCACTCACGGATGACCATGCTTATCACCCCAATATCAGAGCTATGTATATGTCGACTCTCGTTGACGATGACAAGCACGAGGTGAGATCCCTATCTACGACAATTCGGACATAATTCTGATACCATTCAAGCTGGTCTTTCTTTACAAATTGGTGGACGGCGTCGCTGAGTCATCGTTTGGGACCCATGTCGCAAATCTTGCTGGGGTCCCGATTGAGGTCGTTCAACGTGCTGACAACATCTCTAAGGACTTTGCTGAAAAGTTCAAGGAGAAACTCCAAATCAAACAAGAACAACATGCGTCGGCGAAAATGCCCCTGGTAGCTCAGGCGGACTTTGCGTATCTTTACAAACTTGGTACTGGAGAGGTGGAACTTCCTGAGGATCCAGTCAGAAAGATGGAGGTCCTTGTCCGCTTGAAGTCTATCGTCAGACGTTATCTCCAGAGTCCCGTGTAAAGCCTATATTCCAGGACCGTTCACCGCTCTATATCGTCGCTATGCTACTGTTACGGTTGGTACACCGCTATCCACTCTCACCAACTTGCTATCGTAAATGATCCTTCCCTTTTCCTCTGCACACCTAGCCTCCTATCACACGATGTTACCCATTCTTCATGTACTTTACTTATACCTCTTGCTCAAAACATTATAT